>SAMEA3663069__coassemble_532_pt1 | contig 29164 bp, 24 predicted proteins | sample SAMEA3663069__metabat2_low_PE_007 | metagenome-assembled genome bin SAMEA3663069 (sample SAMEA3663069) | pig gut metagenome | biome: pig gut; feature: pig-associated habitat; material: faeces | place: France | collected 2012 | reverse complement strand
AGTACAACAAAGTCTGCGGCGGATTCAAATATTGGCGACCGTTCACAAGCATCTACGACGAGGCAAAAGGTGCGAATGGAGTCGTTTCAATGGCTGCACAGTTTGGTGAGGGATGGTTGCTGCCCGCAGAGGTCAGCGAGTTTTATCGCGACGGGGTGCGAAACGTGGTAAGCCTGCAACCTTTCGGCTGTATTGCAAACCATATTATCTCGAAGGGTATAGAAAAAAAGTTGCACACACTCTATCCAGAGTTAAACTTTCTAAGCCTTGACTTCGATTCTGGAGTCAGTGAGGTCAATGTATATAACCGCCTACTGTTGTTCCTCGACAACTTGAGCGCATAAAGAATAGTCATTAATAATGTAGTATAGAGCGTCAGAAGATCGAGCATAGAATCCTCTGACGCTCTTTTTCAAAAGTTCTAACATTCTTGATATTATACAATTCGTATTAGAACTGTCATCACAAGGTTTGCCGGCATTATTCCCAAAGAATACAAAAAACGATGGTGTCCATATCCTCTTCGTTGTTTAACTTCCATTAACCATTCCTAAGAGATTGATTATTTGGTAATAGCAAATAAAAGCAGTAACTTTGTGCGCTGAAATTCCAGTATTAATGAACATGAACAGCACTGACATTATAGAGCAGTTGACGAATACCATTGACGAACTGTCTACAGAACAGTCGATGAAGGGCATCTTTCACGAGCATCGGGATGGAGACCCTCTACCCTCCGGGCACGATCTTGAGGAGATTATCGAGTTATCGCGTTCCGTACTCTTTCCTGGATATTATGGCAACTCCAATATCAAGCAAAGCACTGTGGAATACCACATTGGGGTGAATATGGAAAGACTTCACAAGCTTTTGACGAAACAGATAATGGCCGGATTGCTGTTCAACCAAGACTGCCACTGCGCGCATCCCATAGAAGAACAGGAGCTCTGCCGCAAGAATGCCGAAGTTATAGCCCTGACCGTTCTCAGCCGTTATCCGGAAATACGCCGCATGCTTAGCAAGGATGTAGAGGCCGCTTATGAAGGCGACCCTGCTGCCATCAATGAGGGTGAGGTGATATGTTGTTATCCCGTCATCAAGGCCCTTACCAACTATCGCATTGCTCATGAGCTGTACCGTGAGGAAGTTCCTCTGATTCCTCGCATGATGACTGAGCTTGCCCATTCTGAAACAGGCATAGACATACATCCGGCAGCAACTATTGGAAAGCATTTCACCATCGACCATGGCACAGGCGTAGTCATAGGAGCGACCTGTATTATTGGCGACAATGTAAAGCTGTACCAGGGCGTGACACTTGGTGCGAAGAGTTTTCCACTTGACGAAAACGGAAAGCCCATTAAGGGAATACCACGCCATCCTATCATTGGCAACAATGTCATTATCTATGCCAACTCCACTATTTTGGGACGCATACACATCGGAGACGGATGTGTCATTGGTGCCAATGTCTGGGTAACTAAGGACATGAAGGCTGGTACAAAAAAGTACCGCACGGCAAGACCTGACAAACTTGACGTATTCTTCGAACAGGGAGGAGGAATATAGGTTATTCCAACACGAGTAAAGGCATTGAGACCATTGAGCGAGAATACCTCCTTGTGGTAATGTTTAACTTAATGGATAAATTCCATCCCACATCATTTAATATCGAAAACAAGAAAAATAAAAACAATGAATAACGAGACCAATACCCCCGAGACAAACGAAGTGAACGCAGAACAAAGCAATCAGCTTGATTTACGCTCGGAAGGATTCGAGGGAGCAACCGAATTCCCTCTTATCGCAAAAACATTCATGGGACTAGAGCAGGTCCTTGCGCAGGAGCTCACCGAACTTGGGGCCAACAATGTAGAGATAGGACGCCGCATGGTGTCATTCACCGGCAATAAGGAAATGATGTACCGTGCGAATTTCCAACTTCATACGGCCATACGTATACTGAAGCCTATAGCACGCTTCAAGGCACACTCTGCCGAAGACATGTACGACGAGGTTAGAAAGATTGACTGGAGCAAATACATCCTTCCTGGGAAGACGTTCTCCGTCGACTCGGTGGTCTACTCCGAAGAATTCAGAAACTCACGTTTCGTTACATATAAAGTCAAAGATGCCATCGTAGACCAGTTCAGGGAGAACACGGGTAAGCGACCAAGTATCTCTGTGTCAAACCCAGATATCAGACTGAATATTCATATCGCTGAAGACAATGCCACGCTGTCGCTCGATTCCTCAGGCGAGAGTCTGCACCGACGCGGCTACAGGCAGGAAGCTGTCGAAGCACCACTTAACGAGGTGCTTGCCGCAGGAATGATTCTGATGACAGGTTGGAAAGGAGAGACTGACTTCATCGATCCAATGTGTGGTTCGGGAACCATTCCAATTGAAGCTGCGCTGATAGCCAGAAACATCTCGCCGGGCGTGTTCAGAAAGGAATTCGCTTTTGAGAAATGGCCAGACTTCGACGCAGAGCTCTTCGACGAGATATACAACGACGACTCGCAAGAACGTGAGTTCACACATCATATCTACGGTTATGATGTCGACATGAAGGCCGTCAACACGGCTAAGATGAACGTGAAAGCTGCCGGATTGTCAAAAGACATCACTATCAGCCAGCAGGACTTCAAGGACTTCCAGCAGCCCAGAGAGAAGAGCATCATAGTTATGAATCCTCCTTATGGCGAACGGATTTCTACCGATAACCTTCTTGGCACCTACCACATGATTGGCGAACGGTTCAAGAATGCCTTTAAAGGCAATGAGGCATGGGTACTGTCCTACAGAGAGGAATGCTTCCGTGCTATAGGTCTCAAACCATCAATAAAAATTCCGCTTTACAACGGGTCGCTTGAATGTGAATTCAGGAAATATGTCTTGTTCGACGGCAATATGAAAGATTTCCGCCATGAGGGAGGCATCGTCAAGACGGAGGAGGAGAAGCAAGAAATGGCGCAGAAGCACCGCTTCAAGAAGAACCGGGAGTTCAAACAGCGTCTGGAGGAAGAAGAAAGCAATGAGGATGGCGACATACGTAGCTTTACCTTCCACAAGATGCGTGGCCTTGGACGACATGACGACGACCATCACTTCAGCCGCTCTAAGGAAGGCTATAAGAACAAATTCCGCGATCATGACGATGACGACCGACAATCATTCGGGAAACGCAAGCGCACTAATGGAAAGGAGAAGCGCTTCGGAGGAAAAGACAGTCGCTTCGGAAACAAGAACGACAGATATGGAAAAGGGAGGCGCTTCGACTTTAAGGGCGGAGTCGACTCCCAAGATGACAATGATTAGCTTTTCGTCCAACAGAACTAATGTCTTTAATGTCTATCATGTCCATAAAATCATATTTAAAGGGAGCCGGAGTCATGCTGGTCATGTCACTCCTGCTTCCATCAGCAATGCAAGCTCAGGAAAAGCAATTTACATTAGAAGATTTGAACTTCGGCGGTGAGAACGCTTACAAGTTCTATCCCGAGAACAGATACACTACCTGGTGGGGCGACCGCCTTATCAGGCAGGAACTTGATTACGTTGCAGAGGTCGACAAGACCAATGGGAAGGAAAAGCGGCTGGTTACATTAGCTGAAATCAACAAGAATGCGAAGCTTAATGATTCTTCCATTGTCCGGCATCTGTACAACGCCACGTTCCCCTATCCTGAAAAGCCTATAATCTGTGTGCAGAACAGCAAGGAGCGCTTCCTCTATGATTTCAGACAGAAGAAGGTTGTTTGGCGCTCCGGAATTCTTAAAGCTGATGCGAATCCGGATGTCTACGGAGACCCTCAGCAGACATCGCTTTGGAACAGCTCTTCGAGGGCTACAGCATTCGTTGCAGGAGACCAACTCTATGTTCTTGACTCCAGTCAAAAGCTAAAAAAGCTCACGTCCGACGGCTCAAGGGATATCGTATACGGACAAAGTGTACACCGGAATGAGTTCGGCATTGACGGCGGACTGTTCTGGAGTCCCAAAGGGAACAGGTTGGCTTTCTACAGGATGGATCAGTCGATGGTTACCGACTACCCACTCGTTGATATCCCGGAAATAGACTGGACTCCGGGAAAAGGGGAGAGCCGAATAGCAAAGGCAGCACCAGACAAATACCCTATGGCTGGTGAGACAAGCCATAAGGTAACAGTAGGAGTCTATGACTTAAAGACAGGCAATACTATATACCTGCATGCCGGAGACCCGACCGACCGTTATTTCACGAATATAGCATGGAGCCCGGACGAGCAGACCATATATATGTTCGAGCTTAACCGCGACCAAAACGATTGCCGCCTTGTAAGCTATAATGCGTTAACAGGCGATAAGATTGCTGAGATTTACCGGGAAACCGATAAGAAATATGTTGAGCCGCTGCATCCCATTTCTTTCCTACCATGGAATGACGACGAATTCGTGATGCAAAGCCAGAAAGACGGCTACAACCACCTTTATTTATTTAATAAGGACGGTAAGCAAATAAAACAAATAACATCGGGAAAGTGGGTGGTAATGGATGTCCTCGGCTATAACGCTAAGCAACACTCCATCATCTATGAAAGCAACGAGCTGAATCCATTGCAGAAGGATGTATGGATTGTGGATGTAAATACCGGTAAGCGAGCACTAATGGACGACAGCGGCAAGGGCTGGCACAATGGCACCCTGAGCGCATCAGGCAGATATATCCTTGACAACTACTCTGAGCCAACTGTACCACGGAGAATCGCTATTATTGATACAGAGAACGGGCACAGAACTCCCTATCTGACAGCAGCTGATCCTTGGAAAGGTTATAACCAGCCAGAATTCTCTACAGGAACGATTAAGGCCGCAGATGGAGTAACAGACCTGTATTACCGCATGGTTAAGCCTGTAGGATTCAATCCGACAAAGAAATATCCAACCGTCATCTACGTTTATGGCGGACCACACGCTCACAACGTCGATGCCCGTTGGCATTGGGCCAGTCGCTCATGGGAAACATACATGGCACAGAAAGGATACTTGATATTTGTCCTCGATAATAGAGGTAGTGAGAACAGAGGGAAGGACTTCGAGCAGGTAACATTCCGCCATCTCGGACAAGAAGAGATGAAAGACCAAATGAAAGGTGTCGATTTCCTTCGTACTCTGCCTTACGTTGACATGAACCGGTTAGGTGTTCATGGATGGAGTTTCGGCGGATTCATGACGATCTCCTTGATGACGAATTATCCAGATGTATTCAAGGTTGGCGTTGCGGGTGGTCCTGTAATTGACTGGAAATGGTATGAGGTAATGTACGGCGAGAGATACATGGACACGCCTCAAACTAATCCGGAAGGCTACGCACAGACATCTCTACTGGCGAAGGCAAAAGACCTCCGTGGCAAGCTCCAGATAATAATAGGCACCAACGACGGAACGGTTGTCCCACAACACGCCCTTTCCTTCTTAAAGGCATGTATAGCTGCCGGCACGCAACCCGATTTCTTTGTTTATCCTGGAGAGCCCCACAATATGCGCGGTCATCAGTCAGTCCATCTGCACGAAAGAATCACGCAATATTTCGAAGACTACCTCAAGCCCGACAATCACTCACAGGCAAATCAATAGAGGCAGTACATCCAGTATGCTGCAATACCATTGCAGCCATAAATGAAACCATCATTCCCTGCATCCCCCGCAGGCTTTTCAAATCCCTCCATTAGAGGGCCGGGGGACGTCTAATATGAAGATATTGTTATTAGGCTCAGGGGGACGTGAGCACGCCCTTGCCTGGAAAATAGCCCAAAGCCCAAAGTGCTCAAAACTTTACATCGCCCCGGGAAACGCCGGCACAAACAATGTTGGAGAAAACGTACCTATTGATGTCAACGACTTCGAGGGCCTTAAGGACTTTGCCGACAAGAACGACATAGACATGCTGGTAGTAGGTCCGGAGGTCCCGCTCGTCGGCGGCATAGCCGATGACTTCAACAACGATCCCAGGACGAAGGATATTCCCGTCATTGGCCCCACCAAGGCGGGTGCGGAGCTGGAAGGCTCCAAAGACTTCGCAAAGGGATTCATGAAACGCCACAACATCCCCACAGCGGCTTACGAGACTTTTGACGGTACAACCGTAGAAGAAGGATTGAAATTTCTTGAGACCTTAGAGCCTCCCTACGTATTAAAAGCCGACGGGCTGGCAGCTGGCAAAGGCGTTCTCATTGTCCCTACCTTGGATGAAGCAAAGAAAGAATTCAAGGATATGCTCGGCGGTATGTTCGGGAATGCCTCCGCGAAGGTGGTCATCGAGCAGTTCTTAAGCGGCATCGAGTGTTCTGTTTTCGTTCTTACCGACGGAACACATTATAAAATACTGCCCGAGGCAAAGGACTATAAGCGCATAGGTGAGCACGACACCGGACTCAACACCGGAGGCATGGGTTCTGTCTCACCTGTCCCATTCGCAACAAAGGAATGGATGCAGAAAGTTGAGGACCGCATAATCCGTCCTACTGTTAACGGACTTAAGGAAGAAGGCATCGACTACAAGGGATTCATATTCTTCGGCCTTATTAATGTTGATGGCAATCCTATGGTGATAGAATACAACTGCAGGATGGGAGATCCAGAGACAGAAACCGTAATGTTACGTCTTAAGAGCGACATCGTGGACCTTTTCGAGGGTGTTGCCAATGGCGACCTTGACAAGCGTAATATCGAGTTCGACGACCGCTCTGCCGTTTGTGTCATGCTCGTCAGTGGTGGCTATCCCCAGAAGTACATCAAGGGCTATCCGATAACAGGTATCGACAAGGTGGAAGGCTCTGTAGTGTTCCATGCCGGAACGGCTCTCAAGAACGGGAATGTCGTTACAGCCGGCGGACGCGTTATTGCTGTTTCCTCTTATGGCAAGAACAAGGAGGATGCTCTCCAGAAGTCGTTCCAGGAAGCTCAAAAGATTGACTTCAAGGACAAATACTTCCGCAGAGACATAGGACAGGACTTGTAACCATATAAGGATTATGAATATGAAAAGCTATTCCGTGAAAGAAATAGCATTTCACGTTCATAATCCGTTATATGTAATAAAATTATCTTATTCTTGATATTAGCGTATCATTCATCCTCATAATAATTAAAAAGAATTGTATCAGGAACTTATAAAGAGAAAGCGCTTTCAAAACCGCATAGCTGAGAGCCGTTGGTCGGCACTCGGAACAGGTCTGATGTCATTGGTCATTTGGATGGCAGCTGGACTTATGACCCTCAGGTTCGATTATCTGGTGTCGTTTGTCTGTCTTGCCATGACATCCGTTATGATGGGACAGCTCAACAGCGTCAATGCCCTTATCCGCATCTACAGCCGTATGATAATGTGCTCATTCCTAGTTATCACATGCGTGGCAACCTTTCTCTTCGCCGATATCACGACGGCACTGGAAACCCTTTGCTTTGCGATATTTTATATTTTTCTTTTCCACTGTTATCAGGACAAGAACTCTCCGGGATTCATTTATTACGCCTATCTGGCAATTGGATTGGCAAGCGTGTTCTGGGTGCAAGTTTTATTCTTCCTTCCGGTGCTTTGGATTGTAACATCGACAAACATTATGGCTATGAACTTCCGGAACTTCGTCGCCTCATTGCTCGGAGTGCTAACGCCATATTGGTTTCTCTTAGCCTGGTATGCTTATTCTTATGACATACAGTCTTTTGCCGACCATTTTGCCGATATTACCAGGTTTGGGAGCATTGCCGACTTCTCCATACTCAGCCCACACCAGTTAATAACCTTGGCGTTCATTATACTGCTTGCCATAACGGGCATGATACACTATGCCAACACTGCTCATCAAGACAATATCAGAACACGAATGTTCTATGAGACGTTCATAACCATTGATGTCCTGACAATGGCATTCATCATCATTCAGCCACAACACTTCGCTTTCCTTTATGGCATAATGGCTATCAACACCGCGCCACTGATAGGACATTTCATTGCACTTACCCATACAAAGTGGACTAACGCTTACTTCAAGGTATTGTTGGCAATTGCAACCGCTATCTGCGCTTACAACATCTTTATTCCTTAAGCTCAAGTGAATAGACAGCTACCAAAAGAACCCAACAATTTTCCCATAGAGGCAGAGCAGAGATGAATCTTCTATTTATATGGACACCATATCCTCTTTTCTTATGAACTACGGCTATTGGGGAATGCTTCTTGCAGCATTCCTTGCCGGTAGTTTCTTTCCATTCTCTTCAGAGGCCGTCATGCTGGGATTGCTTGCCGCAGGACTAAAACCAGTGCCACTGATAGTCTATGGCACTATTGGAAACACCCTTGGTTCTGTCTTCAACTACTTTATAGGCAGTCTTGGGAAACTAGAATGGATAGAGAAATATCTCCACGTTAAAAAAGGCGAACTCATGAAAGCCCGTAAGTTCATGGGCAATCATGGAGCTTGGATAGGCTTCTTCGCCTTTCTTCCCATTATCGGCTCTGCCATGACAATACTCCTCGGCTATACAAGGGCGAATAAGTTTATTTCGGTTCTCTCCATTTTCATAGGCAAGCTAATTCGATATATTGTTTTAATGGCGGGAGTCGGACTCCTGTTCAATTAAGGAACGACCATCATCAAAATTGGCAATAAGAATTACTAGCGTACTATCAAGACGGGCAAGCAGAAGGGCATTACCGCCACAAAACGTTAAAGGTTATCATAATTATCAATTATCAATTGTCAATTATCAATAAAATTCTTACCTTTGCACCGATTATTTCGAAATAACATCAATTTTTTATAGTCTATAATGAAACATTTTAAGTTAGTGGACTGCATAGCCGGATGGGTTGTCTTTATAATAGCCTCATTCGTCTACTGCTCTACCATCGAGCCGACAGCTTCCTTTTGGGACTGTCCAGAGTTCATCACCACGGCCTATAAGTTAGAGATAGGCCATCCGCCTGGGGCACCTTTCTTCATGCTCACGGCAAATCTTTTCACACAATTCGTCAACGACCCGACATTAGTCGCAAAGATGGTCAACACCATGAGTGCCCTTCTGAGTGCGACGTGCATTATGTTCCTGTTCTGGACTATCAGCCATTTGACACGACGGCTCATTGTCCGCGACGGAGAGGTTCCGACGCTAAGCAAGGCAATAGCTATCGAGGGCTCTGCACTTGTTGGTGCGCTTATCTATTGTTTCAGTGATACGTTCTGGTTCTCAGCCGTAGAGGGTGAGGTGTATGCATACTCCTCAGCTTTCACAGCCGTCGTATTCTGGCTTATCCTCAAATGGGAAGAACATGCTGATGAGCCGCACAGCGACCGCTGGCTGGTGCTCATAACATACATGACCGGCCTTTCAATTGGCGTACACCTGCTGAACCTGCTTTGCATCCCTGCCATTGTCCTTGTATTCTACTATAAGAAATGGCCTGACGCTAATCTTAAAGGCTCCATCATCGCACTGCTCATCTCTTTCGTGCTTGTTGCAGCCGTATTGTACGGAGTCGTACCAGGCATCATCACCGTTGGAGGGTGGTTCGAGCTGTTCTTCACGAATACACTCGGCATGCCATTTAACACAGGCACTATAATATACATTATTGTGCTGGTGGCAGGCGTCGTTTGGGCTATTTATGAGACCTATACCGGGAAGAGCCTCAAGCGTGAGAATATAGCATTTCTCACAGCCGTAGCACTGCTGGGTATTCCTTTCTACGGTTTCGGCTGGGATGCCTTCCTCACAGGTGTCATCGTAATTGCCATCCTTTGGTTCGTACTAAAGAAGGGCAGGAAGATTATCACCTCACGCGTAAAGAACACTGCCCTACTCTGCATGCTTATGCTGATGATAGGCTATTCTTCTTATGCGCTTATAATCATCCGTTCTACAGCCAACCCGCCAATGGATCAGAACTCTCCGGAGGATATCTTCACTCTTGGCAACTATCTGAGCCGTGACCAGTATGGCGACCGTCCATTATTCTATGGACAAGCCTACACATCACAACTATCTTATCACCCTGTTGGCAATGGAATGCAGGCGGCTGACACCGAAAAGGGTGCTCCTATCTACGAGAAGAAGGAAAAGGCAAGTCCTAACGAGCCGGACTCATACTTCTCACCAACAAGCAAGGATAAGTACAAATACGCAGAGAACATGTTCTTCCCACGTATGTACGACCAGGCTCATGCCAGCCAGTATGAATCGTGGATGGGAGGCGTTTCCATGCGTGATGCCGGCGATGGTGTGCAGATTCCGACTCAGGGTGCCAACATCCGCTTCTTCCTTTCTTATCAGTGCAACTTCATGTACTGGCGCTACTTCATGTGGAACTTCTGCGGACGGCAGAACGACATTCAGGGCAATGGAGAACCAGAGCACGGCAACTGGATAACCGGAATACCATTCATCGACAATGCTCTTTACGGCGATCAGAGCCAACTGCCTGACCAGCTGAAGGCGTATGACCCTGTAACAAATCCAGATGGAAACAAAGGACATAACGTCTACTATGCGTTGCCTCTAATCCTGGGACTCATAGGATTATTCTGGCAAGCATTCCGTGGCAAGCGTGGTATCCAGCAGTTCTGGGTTGTGTGCTTCCTGTTCTTCATGACGGGACTTGCAATCGTCATCTACCTGAACCAGACGCCAAGCCAGCCTCGAGAGCGTGACTATGCTTACGCAGGCTCATTCTACGCATTTTCCATATGGTGCGGTCTCGGCGTAGCCGCAATCATAGACTGGCTGAAGAAGCTCAAGCTACAGCCGGTTCTTGTTGCTGCGGTTGTATCCATCATCGCGCTGTTCGTGCCAATACAAATGGGTAGTCAGAACTGGGATGACCACGACCGTTCAAACCGTTACACCTGCCGCGACTTCGGACGTAACTATCTCATGAGCCTACAACCAAAGAGCGATGCCATCATCTTCACTAATGGAGATAACGACACATTCCCTCTGTGGTACAATCAGGAGGTGGAAGGTCAGGGCGATGATTTCCGCGTTTGTAACCTCTCCTACCTGAGCACCGACTGGTATATTGACCAGATGATGCGTCCTGCCTACAAGTCGTCACCAGTGCCTATCACTTGGAGCCGTCTGGAATATGTTACAGGAACCAACGAATATGTACGCGTGAACCCGGACATGAAGGACGACATTGCCGACCTGTACCATAACTATCCACAACAGGCCAAGGAGGTATTCGGAGACAATCCATACGAATTGAAGAACATACTCAAATACTGGGTACGGAATGACTTCACGCCACAACAGAAGAAGATTATATTCAATCTCTTCGGCTTCAACTCCGACGAGGAGATGCGTCAGGCTCTGAACGTCATACCTACGGATACCATCTACATGACCGTAGACAAGAATGCAGTCCGCAAGAGTGGAATGTTGCTTCCAGGCGATTCCATCCCCGACCGCATGGTAATCTCGCTCACCGACGGGAATGGCAACACGAAGAATGCGCTCTACAAGTCGAACCTCATGATGCTGGAGATGCTGGCGAATGCCAACTGGACGCGTCCACTGTATATCGCAACGACTGTAGGCGACGACGCCTATGCAGGGCTCTCGGACAATCAGGTTCAGGAGGGACTGGCATACAGGATCGTTCCTTACACTGTTACCGATCAGAGTAATAAGATGGATATCGATAAGACATACGACGCTGTCATGAACCGCTTCCGCTTCGGAGGTCTGTCGCGAAAGGGTCTCTACATTGACCAGACCGTTATGCGCATGTGTTACACACACAGACGTCTCATGGCTTCTCTCGCCACGGCTCTTATAGCGAAGAACGACATGGCTCGCGCCAAGAAGGTTCTTGAAAAGATAGAGAAGGAAATTCCATATTACAATGTGCCTGCCAATGCATTGAGCGGCGACATAGAGATAGCACAGGCTTGGTATGCCGTCGGCAATAAGACGAAGGGACGACAGATTGCAGATGCAGTATGGAAGAACTCCTCTCAGTATGTCAACTACTATCTAAGTCTTGACGACCGTGGCTTCAACATGGACATGCAGGAGTGCCAGATGGAACTGGCATACACCATGACCAATCTCTTGAAGATTACGGCTCAATACGACCAGCAGTGGAGCAAGCAACATGAAGTATCCTACGCCCAATATATTGACCGCTATCAGCGCAAGGGTGGTAAGATGAATTAATATTCTCAAACAATGAGGAATGAAGAGCACGCAATGTTTGGCAGATAAATAAAATCATCAGACCAAATCATCTGCATCTCTCCATTCCTCATTTTTATTTTCCAACAACTTAAACATTTAAGAACGTGATTATAGAACAACCGGCTAAATGGCTAAGATGGATTTATCCACATGCCCTGTGGAGAATGGACAAGAACGAGCATTCCGTTTACCTAACATTCGATGACGGTCCTATTCCAGAGAGCACGCCGTTTATTCTTGACACACTTAGAAAATACAATATCAAGGCAACATTCTTCATGGTAGGCGACAATGTCCACAAGTATCCCGACCTCTTCAAGCAGATTGTTGCCGAAGGTCATCAAGTTGGCAACCACACCTATCATCACCTTGGCTCGCTGAAGCATTGGGCAGTTACATACTACGTTGACGTCCACGATGCCAACGAACTCATACACGCACACCTGTTCCGTCCGCCGCACGGATGGATGAGGCATGCCGTGTACTGGTGGATGAAAAGGAAATTCACCATTGTCATGTGGGATCTTGTAACGCGTGACTATTCAAAGCTCCTCACGGCCGATGATGTTGTCAACAACGTAAAACGCTTTGCCAGAAATGGTTCCATCATTACATTCCATGATTCCCTGAAGAGCATTGACAAACTTCATACGGCACTGCCTGAAAGCATAGAATGGCTCAAGGAGCAAGGTTATGAATTTAAGAAAATACCATAAATCCATATATATTGACAACCAAAGACTATAACACAAACAACAGCGAGTCCTTCCAGTCAAATAGACTAAAGGAGACGTCAAATGCCATAAAGGCCGAAGCGTTACGCCTCGGCTTTTTTTCGTGTGGGATTGCCAAGGCAGAGCCTGTGGACGATGAAGAGCGAAATGAATATATGCAGCGAGTGAAAGCCCACAGCTATGCTGGTATGGACTATATGTACCGCAATATTGAGAAACGCCTCGACCCCACCCTGCTTGTTCCTGGTACAAAAAGCATCATCTCTGTCGCAATGAACTATGCGCCATCGGTAAAGCAAGACGAAAAGGGATATAAACTTGCTTCCTACGCTTTGGGACGCGACTATCATGTCATCATGAAGGAGAAACTTAGAGCCCTTGCTAAAAAATTCAATTGGGAAGAGGACTCTTACCGCGTCTTTGTCGATACAGCCCCCGTCCTGGAGCGCTATTGGGCCGCCAGGGCAGGACTGGGATGGATTGGCAAGAACAACCTCCTTATAATTCCTCATGCAGGGACAATGTTCTTTCTTGGTGAAATCTTTGTGAATTTTGACTTAGCTTACGACAAGCCAGGAGAAAACCATTGTGGACGGTGCTCAAGATGCATCGAGAATTGCCCTACTCACGCCTTGTCAACCCATCCTTTCGACGCGTCGCTTTGCCTGAGCTACCAGCTAATAGAGAACAGAGGGGAACTTTCTGAAAATGCGAAAAAAGCCATGGGAGACACCATATACGGATGTGACCGTTGCCAACAGGCATGCCCATGGAACCGCTTCTCAACCCCTACTACAGAGCCGGAGCTGCAGCCAAGCAGCGATTTGCTTGCAATGAAAAAAGAAGACTGGCAGAACCTCGATGTGGAAAAATATCGAAAGCTCTTCAAGGGCTCGGCTGTCAAACGAGCAAAATACGAAGGGCTGATGCGAAATATAAAGGCGGCAAGCATGAATGATGAGGATAACGAGTTTGAGGATTAGCCATGATGAGTATCAAGAACACCACAACCAAGAAAGAAGATTTTTTGGAGTAAAATTAAAAGGGCATCCTTTGTATGGTAAAAGGTTAGTTTTTGCATGGCAGAAGGGCACCTTTTGCAAGGTAAAAGGCTAGCTCCTGCGAGGTAAAAGGTTAGCTCCTGCAAACGATGTTCCAACTTATTATGAATCAAGAAGCTACAAATGGAACAGAACGACATCCATTATAATGGATAAACAACAGTCCACGGCATTTAATTGTAGACAATTACTATAAAGCAAACAGATGAATCCGATAACGGCTTAAGCTAATAGCGGCCGTGATACTTCATGGTATGCTTTTCATCAGCATGGAAGCGAACCTTACGTTGCGGATAGTCCATCTTTATAGGATGGGCGGTCAGTCCGGGAGTGCTCATCCATTTTGCAATATTGTCAACCCACTTTGCCGCTGAAGGCAACGTAGGATGGATACCGTCAATACGTGCACAGTAAGTATCAGAACTGTCATAGAAACGGTTCTTCCCGACAACTTGCTCGATGATGCCAACGATGCGGCGGTCACGGATGCCCCGTCTCGGCAGAGGTCCAATCCATACATACGGGATATTGCCAAATTTACGTATAATATCTTCTATCCATCCGCGACGACGGTCAAAGTCATAATAGCCCAAGTCGTTGGTTCCAAGGCTCATAATAATAAATGTGGGACGCACCCTGTTTATACTGTATTCCAAATCGCGTGTGGTAGCCCAATGCCTTGCATTGCTTCCATACCAAATCACGGCATGGAACTCATCTCCATTCTCAGCAGCATAATCAACAAAACGGTTTCCCAAGCCATCAAGCATAGAGTCGCCAATAAGAAGTATTACCTGACGAGCCGTATCGACTCCGTTCCCATCAAGCAATGCGAAGCCATCATCTCGCTCATTGCCCATACCCATTACTCTTCCAACATTGACCACGGCAGGCTCACGTCCAACCGTGTTGTCCTCCTTTGCACGTGAAGGAAGGCTGTCAGGAGGGAGATTGGACATATGGTCTGTCCAATTTGCGTTCTGAGAGCTGGCATTTAGTGTCACAACCAAGAACAAGAAGAATATGTTTGCTCTAAAGATCCTCACTCTATTCAACGTCTCCAGCCAAAGCTTTCCATAGCTTATCATCGGGCAATGGGCTTACAACGCTTATCGCCTTATGACTAACTGGATGCTCAAATTCTATTTTATGACTAAGCAAACTTATACTTCCATCGGGATTACTGCGGCGAGCACCATACTTAAGGTCCCCACGTATGGGACATCCGATAGTTGACAACTGGCAACGTATCTGATGATGGCGACCCGTCTTGAGGTTCACCTCAAGCAAGGAATAATTTTCGCCACGACTTAAGACCTTATAATCCAAAATTGCCTTCTTTGCACCTTCCACTTCGTGATTATAGGCAAAGCTCTTGTTTATCCGTTCATTGCGGACAATCCAGTCGGTAAGCTCTGCCGAAGAAGCCTTCGGACAGCCTTGAACAATGGCCCAGTAGGTCTTGTGGATATTACCATCACGGAACATCTTACTCAACCTGGAAGTTGCCTTCGATGTCTTGCCAAAGACAACGAGACCTGAAACAGGACGGTCAAGGCGATGCACAACACCGAGGAAGACATTCCCCGGCTTGTTGTACTTCGCCTTAATCCATTCCTTCACAGTCTCAGAAAGCGGACGGTCGCCGGTCTTGTCGCCCTGGACAATCTCCCCGCTTTCCTTATAGACTATTATAATATGGTTGTCTTCGTAAAGAACGCGCATTACATGTTCATTCCGCCATCAACCTGGATAACCTGACCCGTTACATAGCTGGAAAGGTCAGAAGCCAAGAATGTGGCAACGTTAGCAATATCCTCCACCTTCCCGGCACGACGCAGAGGAATGTTCTTTATCCATTCCTTACGGATGTCGTCAGGCAGTGCCTGTGTCATTGCTGTATCGATGAAGCCCGGCGCAATAGCGTTGGCACGGATGCCGCGGCGTCCTATCTCCTGACCGATGCTCTTTGCCAGGGCAATGAGTCCTGCCTTGGAAGCAGCATAATTGCACTGACCGGCATTGCCATGGATACCTACGACTGAGGCCATATTGATAATGCTGCCACCCTTCTGATGCATCATTATTGGTGTGATGGCATGAATGAAGTTGAAAGCACTCTTCAAGTTGACATTGATAACGGCATCCCACTGCTGTTCTGTCATCTTCAGCATCAGTCCGTCCTTGGTAATGCCGGCATTATTGACAAGGATATCAATATGTCCGAAGTCCTCATTGATTTTGTTGACAAGGGCACCAGTCTCCTCAAAGTTTGCTGCATTGCCGGCATAACCCTTTGCCTTAACGCCTTTGGCCTGGATTTCGCGCTCTGTCTCCAGACCGCCATGCTCCTCGTCAATGACAAGGTCTGTGAATGCTATGTCTGCACCCTCTTCGGCGAATTTAAGCGCTATGGCCTTACCTATTCCACGTGCCGCACCTGTAATCAGTGCGACTTTTCCCTGTAAAAGTCCCATAATTATTGTAACTTATATTTAATGAATTATAATATTGTCTTGACCGTCTATTTCCAATTCAGCAAGCGTTTTGCCTTTGGTTTGCAAAGATACAGCGTATTTTCCACTTATGCAAAATTAAGCGGTAAAACTTAATCAAATTAACAGTACATGACAAAAGGTTTGGCGTTTTGATATTTTTTCCGTACCTTTGCAACCGAATTGATAACTGGAGCCAAGGCACAAGTAACTCTATCTCACATAGACTGTGCCGTGAACGCCATTTTTACGCTTATGTTAAGGCTGTGTTGTATTCAGGCTTACATTTTTGTATTCAGGCTCGAGCTATTCCAGCTCACAAAAAGATAACGCTTCGATCGTGCCAGCATCATTGTGGCTGACATACTGGTCATTGCAAAGTCTTCGACGTTCAGACTCCATAAAATTTTATATGATGAGATTTTTAAAAGGACTGAGAGTATTAGCATTATTATTTATGATGGCATTCGCCGCCATGAGCGCCAATGCCGCAAGTGAGGACAACAATTTCGACTGGGATCCTGTGGTTGACGCCATTATCCACGTAGAGAGCCGTGGCAATGCAGGTGCAAGAAACGGTCAGTATGTCGGTGTGCTGCAAATGTCGCCCGTTGTTGTGAAGGCAGTAAACCAAATTCTTCAGAGAAGGGGAAGCAGCAAGCGCTATACGCTGAAAGACCGCTATAGCGAAAGGAAATCGCGGGAGATGTTCGACATCTTCATGTCATACTACAATCCCACCAACAGCGTAGAGAAGGCCATCCGTATGTGGAAGGGTGGCACTGGCTATTCAGTACGGGCAACCCAAAAGTATTACCGTACAGTGATGAAATATGTTGACTTCGACTAAAATCAGACAATAGGCAAGTTCTAAATAAAGCGTGTCGGTACTGTTTCCGGCACGCTTTTCATTTTTTACATATGCGCTTAGTACCAATACTCGCATTTCTAATCTTTAACTACACTTAACTTAAAAAACAAAGCGTGAATATTACTTAATTTAAGATTAAAGTTGTACCTTTGCACACGTTTCGAAACGACATAGTATTTACTAAACGATACACGATTAAAATTGTTGCAATAATAACATTATGTATTACACACTTTTTATTACCGTTATATTGACGGCGGTTGTACTAGTTGTTGGCGCTTATGTAATTGCCAAACTGGTGGGGCCACGTTCTTATAACCCTGTGAAAGGCGAGCCTTTCGAGTGTGGTATCCCAACACGTGGAACGTCTTGGCTACCGTCTCATGTAGGCTATTACTTGTTCGCCGTATTATTCCTCATGTTTGACGTTGAGACTGTTTTCCTCTATCCCTGGGCAACTGTCTTCAGCTCTCTTTCAAAGGATTACGGTGGGGCTATGCTTTTCTCTATCATTTTCTTTATGTTAGTTTTAGTGCTGGGCTTGGCTTATGCCTGGCGGAAAGGAGCGCTTGAATGGAAGTAAGAAAACCAGCCATTAAGGCTATTCCTTATGACGAGTTCAAGGATAACGACACCCTTGAGAAAATTGCGCAAGAGCTCAATGAGGGCGGCACAAATGTCGTCGTCGGCTCGTTGGACCAGCTCATCAACTGGGGACGCTCCAACTCCCTGTGGTCACTGACATTTGGTACGTCATGTTGCGGAATTGAGTTCATGGCAGTAGGCTGTGCGCGTTACGACTTCTCTCGCTTCGGCTTCGAGGTAACGAGAAACTCTGCACGACAGGCAGACCTCATCATGTGTGCCGGCACTATCACCAACAAGATGGCACCAGTCTTCAAGAGACTCTATGACGAGATAGCAGAGCCAAAGTATGTTGTTGCCGTTGGTGGATGCACCATCTCCGGCGGTCCTTTCAAGAAGAGCTACTCTGTAGTAAGGGGTATTGACGAGATTGTCCCAGTAGACGTTTACATACCAGGCTGTCCTCCACGCCCTGAAGCCATTCTCTATGGCATGATGCAACTACAGCGCAAAGTTAAGGTAGAGAAGTTCTTCGGCGGTGCCAACCACAAAATGACACGCGAGGAGAAAGATCTGTCGCTCGGTCTTGGCGGTCTTCACGGCATAAGCAACGAAAACCTTTCCGGTGCCGTAATAGGCAACAAGGAGCCTATCATCATCCGTGAGTCACCAAGCAAGCAGGATGTCGAGGAACTTGGCAAGGAACTTGACGCTCTCGATCAGGCAGATCCGGGAACAACAAAGTATGAAATTAAGGATTCGGCTTCAGCAGCACCTGAAGAAGCTACAAATAAATAATAAGGTAAGACGATGAAATTAGAATTTAAGGAATTCAGCTTCGAAACCTTCAAGGAAGAGATGACGAAGCTCAAGGATGAGAAACATTTCGATTACCTTGTTACCATTATCGGCGAAGACTTCGGAAAGGAAGAAGGTCTTGGTTGTATATATCTTTTAGAGAACACAGAGACACACGAGCGCATCAGCATCAAGCAGATGGCAAAACAGGTCGGCGACGATTATGTAATACCTTCTCTATATTACGTATGGCGGGCTGCCGACTTAATGGAGCGTGAGGTGTATGATTTCTTCGGAATAAAGTTCCTCGGGCATCCTGACATGCGCCGTCTGTTCCTTCGCACCGATTTCGTGGGCTATCCACTGAGGAAGGACTACGACATGAGTCCTGAGAACAACCAGTTCCCGATGACCGACGAGCCGGAAACCGACTGGACCTCAGAATGGGTTCTCAATGATCTTGGGGAACTTGTTGAGAAGAAGCACCGTCTGTTCCAGCCGGACGATTATGTTATAAACTTCGGTCCTAACCACCCTTCGACACACGGTGTCCTTCGTTTGCAGACCGTTGTTGACGATGAGACCATAAAGCACATATATCCACACCTCGGATACATACACCGAGGCATGGAGAAGATGATGGAGTCGATGACGTATCCACAAACTCTCGCCCTCACCGACCGTCTGAACTATCTCTGCGCAATGCATCACCGCCATGCGCTCGTTGGCGTCATAGAGGAGGCCATGGGCATAGAGCTCAGCGACCGTATACACTATATCCGTACTATAATGGATGAGTTGCAGCGATTGGACAACCACCTGTTGTTCCTTGGAACATGCGCTCAGGACCTCTCGGCACTTACTGCATTCCTCTACTGCATGAGGGACCGTGAGCAGGTGCTAAACGTCATGGAGGAGACCACTGGCGGACGACTCATCCAGAACTATTACAGAATAGGTGGCCTGCAGGCTGACATCGATCCGCACTTTGTGGAGAACGTGAAGAAGCTCTGCAAGTACCTTCGTCCATTCATTCAGGAATATCTTGATGTCTTTGGCGACAACGTCATCACCCACCAGCGTCTTGAAGGAGTAGGCTACATGAACCAGCCCGACTGTATCAACTACGCTGTTACAGGTCCTGCCGGACGTGCATCAGGGTGGAAGAACGATGTCCGCAAGAATCATCCTTACGACCTCTACGACAAGGTAGAGTGGAAGGAGATTACAGGCACGGGCTGCGACTCCATGACCCGTTATATGATTCACATCAACGAGATGTATGAGAGTCTGAATATCATCGAAGCTCTCATCGACAACATCCCTGAGGGAGAGTTCTATATAAAGCAGAAACCAATCATCAAGGTTCCGGAAGGACAGTGGTGGTTCTCCGTCGAGGGCGGTGCCGGCGAGTTCGGCGTTTATCTCGACAGTCGTGGCGACAAGAGTCCTTACCGTGTCAAGATGCGTCCTATGGGACTGACACTGACAGGAGCTTTCGACAAGATGCTCCGCGGACAGAAAATCGCTGACCTCATAGCCACAGGTGCTTCTATTGATTTCGTAATTCCTGACCTTGACAGATAAAGAAAATGGAAAAAGATTATATTTTATCAACATTACCCCAGATGTTCGATTCCTTGCTCCGCGATACCTGCGGACTTCCGAACTTCTGGGCTGTACTGATAGAGTGCGTGATTGTAGGTCTGCTCGTTCTTGCAGCATATGCTACGCTTGCTATCATCCTCATCTTTATGGAGCGCAAGGTCTGCGCTTACTTCCAGTGCAGAATAGGGCCTATGCGTGTAGGACCGTGGGGAACGCTCCAGGTTCTTGCCGATGTGCTGAAAATGCTTATCAAGGAGATATTCTTCGTCGACAAAGCCGACAAGCTCCTTTATTGCATTGCCCCGTTCCTAGTTATCATTGCCTCTGTAGGCACATTCTCATTCCTGCCTTGGAGCCAGGGCTGGAACGTTCTCGACTTCAATGTCGGCATCTTCCTCCTTACGGCAATAAGCTCAATTGGCGTATTGGGAATATTCCTTGCCGGTTGGGGCTCCAACAACAAGTATTCCGTCATATCGGCAATGCGTGGAGCAGTACAGCTCATCTCTTATGAGATATCACTGGGACTATGTCTCATAGCCGCTGTCATACTTACCGGCACCATGCAGATTTCCGGAATCGTAGAGGCGCAGACAGGTCCATGGCAATGGCTTATTTTCCAGGGGCATATCCCTGCAATACTGGCTTTCCTGGTATTCTGTGTCGCCGGCAATGCTGAGGCTAACCGTGGTCCGTTCGACCTTGCTGAGGCTGAGAGCGAGCTCACAGCCGGTTACCATACAGAGTATTCTGGAATGGGCTTCGGCTTCTTCTATCTTGCTGAATACCTGAACCTCTTCGTCGTCAGTGGAATAGCCACGACAGTATTCCTCGGCGGATGGGCTCCTATTAATATAGGTATAGAGGCTTTTGACAATGTGATGGACTACATCCCAGGCATTGTCTGGTTCTTAGGAAAGACCTTCGTAGTGGTATTCCTCCTGATGTGGATCCGTTGGACATTCCCACGCCTTCGCATCGACCAGATACTGAAGCTCGAATGGAAGTATCTCATGCCGCTGTCGCTTTGCATCATCGTCCTGATGGTTGTATGCGTCAGCTTTGGCTTAACATTCACAATTAATGGATGAGGATTGGAGAACGACAGAATAAGTGCCAGATACCAAAAATGTCCAGCACAAATCCTGACATCCGTAAATCCCAACATCAACAAAAGAAATGGAAGAAAAGAAACAATCATATTTCGGTGAGGTGAAGAGCGCCCTAAAGACGCTCACCACCGGACTGAAGGTAACGATGAAGGAGTATTTCACTCCTAAGACTACCGAGCAGTATCCGGAAAACCGTAAGACGACACTTCATGTCGCCAAACGCCATCGTGGGCGTTTGGTCTTTAAGCGTGTTACCGAAGACGATCTCAACGACCCTCAGATACAGAAACGTGGTCTGAAGGTCGGTGACTACAAGTGCACAGCTTGCACAATGTGTGAGAGAGCATGTCCGAACGACACTATTAAGATAACCTCCCACATGGAGACTGACCCCGAGACCGGCCGCAAGAGGAAGGTTCTTGACGATTATCAATATGACCTCGGCGACTGCATGTTCTGCGAGCTTTGTGTAAACTCTTGCAACTTCGATGCCATCGAGTTCACCAACGACTTCGAGAATGCCGTCTTCGACCGCTCGAAACTTGTGCTCCATCTCGACAAAGAGGTTTATAAGGGCGGCTCGCTGCCAAACCTCATCGATGGTGGTGCCGACTGGGAAGTAGGAACATTCAACACTAAAACCAAATAAGCGACATGGCAAGGTTAATTATTTTTATAATTCTCGCTGTTGTGATACTGGCCTCCGCCGTGTTCTGTGTTACAACAAAGCGAATCATGCGCTCCGCCACAGCACTACTCGTGATACTGTTCTCGGTAGCGGGACTCTACTTTATTCTTGATTATACATTCCTCGGTGCCGCACAGATAAGCATATACGCAGGCGGTATAACGATGATGTACATCTTCGCCATTCAGCTCGTCAACAAGAATACCCTGCAAGGTTTGCGCGAGCATTGGTTCGGCAAGAAGACCATACTTGCTGCCGCCATAGCCCTCGTTGGCTTTGCTACGGTTGTGCTTGTCCTTCTAAAGAACGCCTTCATACAGAAGGTGGTGTCGGAAGACAGCCTCGCCAACGAGTTGGACATGGACACCATTGGAACCACCCTTATGAGTGCCGACAAATACGGATATGTTCTCCCGTTCGAGTTCATATCCCTGTTCCTGCTGGCTTGCATCATCGGTGGACTTGCCATTCTGAATATAAGTAAGAAAGTTGACACCAATAAAGATAAGGAGGAAACGAAATGATACACATAGAATATTTCTTCATACTTAGTGGACTGCTGTTCTTCATTGGCGTTTTCGGCTTCGTTACACGCCGCAACCTCATAGCAATGCTCATCTCCATTGAGCTTGTGCTGAACAGTGTTGACATCAACTTCGCGGCTTTCAACCGTCTGCTCTACCCCAATGGTTACGAGGGCATGTTCTTTACCCTTTTCTCCATAGGAGTCAGTGCAGCAGAGACTGCCGTTGCTTTGGCAATAATAATTAATGTTTACCGTCATTTCCACAGCGATCAGGTGAACAGTATTGAAAACATGAAATGGTAAGTAAGTTTGTAAGTTTATAAGTTTTGGAGAGCTTGTTTTTGTTGTCCGAAAGGTTTAGAGAACCAGGAGGACTCAGAAACTCAAAAGACTCTGGAACTTAAGAACTGAATAAACTCAAAAACTCAAAAACTCAATATGTTCGATTACGCATTTTTGATACTACTTCTCCCGTTCCTGAGCTTTCTCTTGCTCGGTCTGCTGGGAATGAAGATGCCAAAGAAGGTTGCCGGTATAATCGGGACCTGCGTCTTGGCAGTGCTTTTCTGCTTGAGCCTTTACACAGCCTACCATTACTTCTTCTATACAGGAGAGTACAGCGAAATGGGACAAGTGTTCCATGTCGTCAACGGAAGGCTCGATGGCGGCCAGGGGCTCTACCCTACCGTCACGGTGTTCAACTTCACATGGCTCCGGTTCACGGAACTTCTAACCTTTAACATCGGTTTCCGCCTGACCCCAATCTCTGTAATGATGCTCATAGTCATCACTACAGTATCATTCATGGTTCACATCTACTCTTTCGGCTATATGGCAGAGCGCGATGAGAACTACAAAGCAGAGGGTTACGAAAAGGGATTCCAGCGCTTCTACGCTTTCCTGTCCCTGTTCACGATGTCGATGCTTGGACTGGTTGTAGCTACAAACATCTTCCAGATGTATCTTTTCTGGGAGCTTGTAGGTGTCTGCTCTTACCTGCTTATCGGATTCTACTATCCAAAGCACGCCGCCGTCCATGCTTCCAAGAAGGCATTCATCGTAACACGATTCGCCGATTTGTTCTTCCTTATCGGTATCCTGTTCTATAGTTTCTATGTAGGAACGTTCAACTATGATCTCACCGCAGACCCCAAGCTGGTAGCTGAGCTGCCCGGTGCGGCATTCATCCTTCCTGCCGCTCTCTTCCTGATGTTCATCGGTGGTGCAGGTAAGTCGGCAATGTTCCCTCTTCACATTTGGCTTCCCGATGCCATGGAGGGTCCAACCCCTGTCAGCGCACTCATCCATGCCGCAACAATGGTCGTGGCTGGTGTCTACCAGGTCGCTTCGTTGATGCCAATATGGTTGGCTTACGCGCCGAACACGCTTCATTACATAGCATACATCGGAGCATTCACGGCATTCTATGCAGCCGTCGTTGCATGCTGCCAGCGTGATATCAAGCGCGGACTTGCATTCTCGACCATCTCTCAGATTGCCTACATGCTTGTAGCACTTGGCGTTGTAACATCGATGTCGGGCGAAGGCAGTGTGGGCTACATGGCATCCATGTTCCACCTGTTCACCCATGCAATGTTCAAGGCCCTGCTCTTCCTTTGCTCTGGCGCCATCATCGTCATCATTGGTTCCAACTTCAAGGATTACATGGGTGGACTGCACAAGTACATGCCTATTACCAACATCTGCTTCCTTATCGGAACGATAGCCATCAGCGGCTTCTGGCCACTTGCAGGCTTCTTCTCCAAGGACGAGATTGTTGACGCCTGCTTCCATTTCTCTCCTGGTCTGGGATGGTTCATGACCCTGGTCAGCGGCATGACGGCTTTCTATATGTTCCGTCTCTATTACGTTATCTTCTGGGGCAACAGCTATTATGAGCAGGATCCAGAGCACCGCCGCAAGCCACAGGAAGTTCCTTTCGTGATGTGGGGTCCACTGGTGTTCCTCGCCATCATCTCCTGCGTTGCCGGCTGGATACCATTTGGACATTTCGTAACTCTTGACGGTGCATCAGAGGAGATAGCACTGCAGCACTTCAACTTTGGACCTACAGCCTGGGTATCACTTACCGTAGCTACTATCGGCTTCGCACTTGCCACATGGATGTATGCCGGCAAGACCCAACCAGTGGCTGATGCTCTGGAAAGAACGTTCCCGAAGCTTCACAAGGCAGCCCTGAACCGTTTCTATATCGACGATGCATGGCAGTTCTTCACCCACAAGATTGTCTTCAGATGCTTCTCAATCCCTATCGCATGGTTCGACCGTCATGTCATCGACGGAACATTCAACTTCCTTGCATGGGGTACCAACGAGGCTGGCGAGACCATCCGTCCATGGCAGAGCGGCGATGTCCGTCAATATGCTGTATGGTTCATCACCGGTACCGTTGCTTTAACATTAGTATTACTTTGCTTGATATAAGATGGAAGACATGGTGATTTCATCATCATTCCATCATCAAAACAAAACACAATGAGTTGGATATTAACAATTTTCGTGATTATTCCCGTACTGATGCTCTTTGGCCTTTGGATGGCAAAGAACGATAATCAGGTACGTGGCGTGATGGCAACAGGCGCGACACTATTGCTTGCCGGTGCCATCTGGCTGACAATATATTTTGTCCAGCAGCGCAATGCAGGTAATACTGATGCAATGCTGCTTGCCAACAGTGTAACGTGGTTTGCCCCATTACACATTGAATTTGCTGTCGGCGTTGACGGCATCTCTACAGTCATGATTCTCCTGAGTGCAATAATAGTGTTCACGGGAACATTCGCATCATGGCAGTTGGAACCAATGAAGAAAGAATACTTCCTATGGTTCGTGCTTCTTTCCTCAGGCGTGTTCGGTTTCTTCATATCAACAGACATGTTCACCATGTTCATGTTCTATGAGGTCGCACTTATCCCGATGTACCTCCTTATTGGAGTCTGGGGTACAGGTCCTAAGGAATACAGCGCCATGAAGCTTACCCTGATGCTGATGGGAGGCTCCTCGCTTCTCATCCTCGGTATCCTCGGAATCTACTATTTTACCGGTGCAACGACGATGGATGTCTCAAAGCTTGCCACGATGCACATGAACGAAACGGCACAGAGGGTCTTCTTCCCGTTCGTGTTCATAGGCTTCGGAGTTCTAGGCGCACTCTTCCCATTCCATACATGGTCTCCTGACGGACATGCTAGTGCCCCAACAGCAGTTTCCATGCTGCATGCCGGCGTGCTGATGAAGCTTGGAGGCTATGGCTGTCTGCGCATTGCTATGTTCATCATGCCAGACGGTCTCGCAACATGGGCACCGCTCTTCCTAGTGCTGACCTGCATATCAGTTGTCTACGGAGCTCTCTCAGCTTGCGTTCAGACCGACCTGAAGTATATCAATGCATACTCGTCAGTCTCTCACTGCGGCATGGTATTGTTCGCACTTCTGATGATGACACAGACAGCCATCACGGGCGCAATTCTGCAAATGCTCTCGCATGGTCTCATGACAGCACTCTTCTTTGCCGTTATCGGTATGATATACCATCGTTGCGGCACTCGTGACGTGCGCGAGCTGGGCGGTCTTATGAAGGTCATTCCATTCCTTGCCGTGGCATACGTAGTGGCAGGTCTTGCCAATCTCGGTCTGCCAGGCTTCTCTGGCTTTGTTGCAGAGATGACCATCTTCGTTGGCTCATTCCAGAACGCTGGAATTTTCCACCGTGTGGCTACAATCATCGCCTGCACCTCTATAGTCATCACAGCTGTGTACATACTTCGCGTGGTAGGAAAGATTCTTTACCAGAAGATTCCTAACGAGAAGTTCTATCAGCTCCACGATGCTACTTGGGACGAGCGCCTCGCCATCGGCGGGCTAATCTTCTGCGTTGCAGGTCTCGGCCTTTGCCCTCTGTTCTTCCAGAATATCATAGCAAATGCCGTAGCACCTATCTTCCACACCATTATCGCTAACGCGCCTGCTGTGTCAGCATTGGCTAATATGTAAAACCTTCCCTACCCCTCTTAGGAGGAGAGGAGATTATCATATTAAATGCAGAGAAATATTGGTAGATAATTAAAGTTTAACATAGTAATTCCTTCACCCTTCCTTGGGAGGGGTTGGAGGAGACTTTAGAATATGAATTACTTAGATTTCTTAAAGATGATACCGGAGGCAGTACTTGTTGCCATCCTTATCATTACATTCATAGCAGATTTCGCCTCAGCGAAGAAAGCGGAGCGCAAGTGGATGAACCCACTGGTTAGCGTAATGTTCTTTGCCCTGACTGTTGTTTGCCTGTTGCCGTTGAAGCCGGAACGTGCATTCGGCGACATGTATATCACATCGACGGCAGTAAACGTCATGAAGGCAATTCTCGCCCTGGGCTCTACGATTGTTGTTATCCAGAGCCGCGTCTGGGCAGAGAAGAGCGGCAAGGAGGGTGAGTTCTACATGCTTATCACATCCACCCTTCTTGGCATGTTCGTCATGATGAGCGCAGGCAACTTCCTGATGTTCTTCCTCGGACTGGAAATGGCAAGCGTTCCATTGGCAACGATGGTGGCATTCGACATCAAGCGCAACAATAGTGCCGAGGGTGCAGCCAAATTCATCCTTACAGCAACATTCTCAAGTGGCGTGATGCTCTATGGCATCAGCTTCATCTATGGTGCATGTGGAACGCTTTATTTCCAAGACGTACTGACTACAGTTTATGGAACATTCGGGCAGCCCGACACTTCAAAGATGCTTCTTCCCGTCATGGGACTGGTATTCTTCTTCAGCGGACTGGGCTTCAAGATATCACTCGTCCCATTCCATTTCTGGACAGCCGACACATATCAGGGAGCTCCGACAATCGTTACAGGCTATCTGAGCGTAATCTCGAAGGGAGCCGCAGCATTCACCCTGCTGTCTATTCTCTTCCACGTGTTCTTCCCAATGTTGAAATACTGGCACATCCTGCTGATGATAGTCGTAGTACTGAGCATCACAGTCGCCAACCTCTTTGCAATCCGCCAGAGCGAGCTCAAGAGGTTCATGGCCTTCAGCTCAATATCCCAAGCTGGATACATCATGCTTGCAGCTATCGGCTATAACTGGGAGGCATCGGTAACCGCACTCAGCTACTACGTACTCATCTACGTCGTTGCCAACATGGCGGTCTTCTCAATTATCTCTGTCGTGGAGCAGAACAATGGCGGAAAGACCGACATTGACGACTACAACGGCTTCTACAAGACCAATCCGAAGTTGTCGTTCCTCATGACGCTCGCCATGTTCTCGTTAGGCGGCATCCCACCGTTCGCCGGCATGTTCTCGAAGTTCTTCGTCTTCATGGCTGGAGTACACGGTGCAGACATACACACGACCATCGGAGCATGGGGATATGCAGTGGTGTTCATCGCATTGCTCAACACCGTCGTCAGCTTGTACTACTATCTGAAGATTGTGAAGGCCATGTACATCAAGCACAACGATAATCCACTTCCGACATTCAGTTCAGACAGCAACACCAAGTTCGCTCTTGCGTTATGCACGACTGGCATACTGCTGTTCGGCATCTGCTCTTGTGTTTACGACTGGATTGCAGCAGCTGCATAAAGTATCTACGACATCCTAGAGGAATGAAGGTCTTATGATTCCTCAACGAAGATAATCCTTATCAAGCAGGAGGCAGACACCAATAGATGGTACCTGTCTCCTGTTTTCATTTACCACCTGGCTCTCCCACCCTTCCGTTTTGATGAAGACAAACACAAACTCAGAGTTTTGTCATTTGTAAAATTTTACTAACTTTATGGTGCAAAACAAAAGAAGTTCAATTCTACACAACATGACAAACTTACGGAAATTATTGGGCAATCAAGAAAACAATTGTACTTTTGTAGTCCACAAATGGAAAACAGACAATGGACAAGACTACGTTCAAACAAGAAATAAGCGATTATAAAAGTCGGGGTGGCAAGTTTGCCTTTGCTTTCGGCGACATCTATCTCCCTGTCATTTACAATGAGACACTCAACACGTTGGGAGTGAAAACGGACGGACATGAAGTGTTCGTCCCCGTTGATTATACGCAAGACTTGGGTGACAACCTCGATGTGTTGATGAACAAGGTGCTTGAAAAGTATCCGCAGCTTTCTGACTAATCTCCCTACTATGAAGAACAGAAGTAAACGTGGTTGGTACTGCAAGATCTGCGGACAGTTCAAGGCTAATGAAAAGTTCAGTGGCAAAGGACGCGGTCAGCATATCTGCAAGGATTGCCAACGTCAGATACATGAAGAGAAGTTGACAAAGAAGCAAGTATTCACCCATGGAGAAAAAAGATCTACAGTATATAAATTAATATAATCATAATCAAATTACTCTAACAAGGCAAAATAATTACAAAAAATAGGCGCAGGGGGATTTTTCCGTGGATGTCCCTGCACTCGCCTAACTAAAATATAG
>SAMEA3663069__coassemble_530_pt1 | contig 29510 bp, 26 predicted proteins | sample SAMEA3663069__metabat2_low_PE_007 | metagenome-assembled genome bin SAMEA3663069 (sample SAMEA3663069) | pig gut metagenome | biome: pig gut; feature: pig-associated habitat; material: faeces | place: France | collected 2012 | reverse complement strand
GGACGGTCATCAAGACATTGGAATTCCGTAAAATGCTCAGACTGGAAAACAACTACAAGAAGTTTTCAGATTTCTGCAGAAGGGTTCTTGAACCGGCAAAGGCTGAACTTAAGGAGCTTGCCAATGAGGGATATTGTGACTGTTACTTCGACTACGAGAAGAAATATGATAACGGGCAGCGCGGTGGCGAGCCTGACGAACTTGTTTTCAATATTTACAAGGCAGATGATCAGCTGAACACTCAGCTGAAGGAAGCTACTGAGGCTCAGAAAAAGCAATTTGAGCAAATGCTCATTAATTATTTTGCCTTTACAGCAGCAAACGCCCAGAAATTGGCCTCACGCATCACTGCCGACACTTATGGCGAGGCCGTACAGAAATTGATGGACCTCCGTGTCCGCTTCAAGACTACTTACGTTAAGGACAAAGCGGCTTATACCTACAAGTCCATCGACCATTTGCTGAAAGAACACGAAGTCCCAAATACTGTTGTTACTGAGGTCTGATCTTTTTACGGGCCAGATGAGCCGTTAATTATTTATAAGCCTCTTTTATTTATCATAATCGTCATTAGAGCTATAGTTTCTATAGTGGCTATAGTTTCTATAGTGGCTATAGTTTCTATAGTAGCTATAGTTCCTATAGTTCCTATAGTGGCTATAGTTTCTATAGTAACTATAGTTTCTATAGTTAACTATAGTCCCTATAGAGAATCAGTACGTCTTGATGATTTGATCGTGCTTCTCGCGCTCCTTACTGTTCAGGCCTTTGGACTTGAACAGACTGAAAAAGTCGAACGTAAATCCGCCAACATTAGGCGTATAATAGTCTCGGGCATCACGCGTAGCCTTCTTAACATCAAAAGTCATCGGACGCTTTCCATAGACGACAACCTCATCAAGCGTATGATACTTTGGAATCAATTCTATGGTATCCGTCATCTCATAAAGATTAAGCGTAAGGCTGAGATAATCCGGATGGGTTATCGTAATGCTCGTAAAATATTTCTCAATGGAAAATTCACCTTTCCAGTTTGTAGTTGTAACAGTGTTTGTATTGGTGTAAATTTTCACATCCCGAACAGGAACGCCATCGGTCATATTCACTATAAGACCCTTTTTCTGAGCGAAGGACATCATCGGTAGTGATAAAAGTAAAAAAAGGAAAAGAGTCTTCATAATGTGTTTATTTGTTGTTGTCCTGAATAGATTACCGTTTGTTGCTGAATAGTATTTATGCCTTAAGTTTCAAGCATGATAGTCGTAGCACCGATATTCAGCAATGCACCAGACTCTATATTGCGTTGTTCCTTAGGGTCAATGCGCTCACCGGCAAGGAAAGTTCCATTGTTACTGGGTCCGTCACGCAGGACATATTTTAAACTGCCGTTCTTTGACTTGCTCACATTAATAACACAATGACTCAAGTCCATAGTGAGATCCCCAGAATCTATCGGACAATTGATATTGTTTCCCCGCATCTTCCTTCCAATAACATTATCGCCAAGTTGCAACGGTATCTCTTGCCTGAAAGAGAACTTCCCCTCTATGGCTACAATCTTGCCATAAGGCGCATTGCCGGCGCGTGTCTCTTCCTCCGCATCAGTAGGATTATCCTTTAATTTAGACAGTCCAAAACGAATGCCAAACTTTCGTCCACAACTTTCACAAACGAACATAACTTTCTGTCCTGCAACGAAATCAGCAGGATTGAACATTATTTGGTTTCCACATTGCGGACACTTTAATCTTTTCATCGCTTAACCTCCAGAATCCAGGAATCCTTGAATACCTCGTTATTGTTTAGAGCATTGAGTTTGGCATGAGCTTCCTCTTTTGTTGCAAAATGACCGTAAAGGACCTTCGTTGCACCGTTTGTACTTATATAAGCGTCGGAAAGACCTTCTTTATGGAGCTTCTCCGTCAAGGCATTAGCATTGGCCTTGGAAACGTGAGAGCAGATTACTATGCTCCAACAAGCTTCCATCTTATCTTGGTCGGCAGGAGTCTTATCGTCCAATGCCCCCACCCTATTCTTGTCAGTTGGTTTTATGACTTCCGAGTTATTGGGGCTAACCTTAACAGCCCGTTTATCTGTTGATGGCTTACGATTTGCTAGAGGTATAATCGACTTCGAAGGTTGTTTGTCATTATTGGGCATAAACATCTCATAGAATCCACTCTCTATGTTGCCCGTACCTAATGCCTTAACGTTCTTAGAAATAGGGAAAGTAATAAGGCAAACTGTAGCCACAACTGCCGCTGCCACAGATAGATTACGAATTGCCTTCAAGCTGATATTTAGCGTCTTCTGTCCCCACTCGCTTCCTATATAGACAATCCTTGGGCGCCGTTTGCCAACAGCCGGCACAGCCTGCTGTGAGGCATCGTCTACAGGTTCTTCATTGGACTCACTTGCTACCATCGGCATCTCGAAGGAACTAAGAGCATAGAATTCCGGGGTAAGTATTCCCGATTCACAAGGCTCAAAATTCATTCGGCCTTCATTGTCGTAATACAATCTACCAAGGCTATTGAGTTCGTAAGTTCCGGTATCCGCCATAATGCGAAGGAGTTCACGCACCTCATCCTCTATGGTGTCCATGGCCTCAGGGTAGCTGAGGTCATAGGCCTCCATATACGACTGCACCAACAGAGAGTCGTTCATTCTCAAATGGGAATTAAAGCCCAAGGTACGCAATGGCGGCAGGAACAACTGCTCCTGCTCGTCATAGCGAGCTTCTATTTTATGAGCTACGAACCCTCCCAGATTGGGCACCTGAACGCACTCATTGCCTAACAGCAATATCTCTATATGTCTTGCAAGTCGTATCACTTTAAGATTTTTCGATTTTATTTCAATTTGCAAAATTAGCACAATATTCCGAGAATCACAACAAAAGGGTCGATTTTTAAGAAAATTAATTTTTTAATCATTCTATCGCTTTGTGCCGTGAATTAAAAATATTACCTTTGCAACAAATATATCTTTTGTTTAAAAATGGATTATAAGAAGACTGATATTGAAGGAGTGTGGGTCCTAGAGCCCAAAGTGTTCAACGACAACCGTGGTTATTTCTTCGAGTCGTTCCGCCAGAGCGATTTCGACGAGCATATCGGCCGGCATGTTGAGTTTATTCAGGACAACGAGTCGAAGAGTTCTTACGGTGTACTCCGCGGCTTACACTACCAGATGGGAGAGTTCTCACAGGCAAAGCTCGTAAGAGTAATCAGCGGAAAGGTAGTAGACGTCGCCGTTGACATACGCAAGTCAAGTCCTACTTTTGGCAAATACGTCATGGTGGAGCTCTCTGGCGAGAACAAGCGCCAGTTCTTCATTCCGCGTGGCTTTGCCCATGGGTTCCTGGTTCTCAGTCAGGAGGCAATCTTCACGTACAAGGTCGACAACGTCTATGCCCCACAGAGTGAGGCTAGCATCCGTTGGGACGACCCTACCATAGGCATCGAATGGCCAATAGACCCCAAGGATGTAGTCCGTTCTGAGAAGGACATGAAGCGTGGGGTATCGCTGGCTGGCGCAGAAGTGTTTGAATAATTATGAGAAACGCCACATGCTTTTTCCTCTTGGTTGTTCTGGCTTTCACATTGGGTGGTTGCCGGAACAACAATGACCCGTCGGCAGATGAAGACCTCAGCGCAAAAAAAATGCTGCAAGGGATATGGATGGACGACGAGAACGAGAATGCTGTCTTCTGGGCAAAGGGCGACAGCATATTCTATCCCGACTCTTCGAGCCAGCCTGCGAAGTTCTGGATTCGCGACGACAGCTTGTATCTTCAGAACAGCGAAATAAGCCATTACAAGATCACCAAGCAGGCGGATCACCTCTTTAAGTTCATAAACGAGATGGGCGACGAGGTGAAGTTGACGAAGGACGACGGCATGACCCTTAGAGATCAGTTCAACGTCTATCGTCCTTACGCTATGAACATATTCCGCACATTCAGCACGGATACACTCCTGCATGCCGACGGCAGCCGCTGGCAGGTGAAGATAAGCGTTGCCCCGACATCGGAAAAAGTTACCAAAACCGACTATAACGATGTGGGATTGGAAGTCGACAACCTCTATCTTGACAACTCGGCACACGTCGTCATTCTCTTCGACGGTGTCATCGTATACCAGCACGACTTCATCAAAGGCGAGTTCGAGAGATATCTTCCTAAAGACCTCATCGCCAAATCCATGCTGCGCGATATAGAGTTTGACCGAGCCGATGCCTCCAACGTCTACCTTGACGCTACGCTTGGAATTCCTGATGCCACGTCATCCTATGTTATAGAGACGCGTGTGCAGAGGGACGGCAAGATTACCATGAGAGTGAAATAAACCGAAATACTTACAAACAAACTACATCTACTAAAACAAATGAAACTAAGAAGACTGACAGTTCTAGCCCTACTGGCTGCAATGGCCGGCACGGCTTGTTATGCACAGGCACCGTCCGCCACCTGGAATCCAAATCTTCCTAACGGAAGGTACCGTAACCCCATAATCGATGCCGACTATAGCGACCCTGACGTGTGCCGCGTTGGCAATGACTACTATATGACAGCATCATCGTTCGCCTGTTTCCCAGGCTTGCAGATACTGCACTCCAAAGACCTTGTAAACTGGGAGATAATAGGCTCCGCGCTTAAAGACGACTACCCGGTGCTGCCACAGTACAGAGGCACCAGCCTTGACTTCCATAATCGCATAGAGCACGGCAATTATGTTTGGGCACCGTCCATTCGCTTTCACGACGGTTGGTTCTACATCTTTTGGGGGGACCCTGACCAGGGCCTGTTCATGACCAAGACCCAAGACCCTGCCGGGACGTGGGAGAAGCCGGTGCTGGTCAAGGAGGGCAAGGGGATGATAGACTGCTGCCCACTATGGGACGAGGATGGGAAAGCATACATTTCGCATGGATGCGCCGGCTCTCGCGCAGGCGTAAAGTCGGTACTCTTCGTAGCTCCCATGTCAGCTGACGGGACACATGTAACAGGGCCATCACGAATTGTCTATGACGGCCATGAAGACCAACCGACAATCGAAGGCACCAAATTTTACAAACGGAATGGCTATTATTATATAATGTCTCCAGCCGGTGGCGTTAAATATGGATGGCAGGTGGAGCTGCGCTCAAAGAACCCGTTTGGACCGTATGATGAATATGTCGGGCTTGCACAGGGGAAATCGAAGGTGAACGGTCCTCATCAGGGCGCATGGATAGACACCCAGAATGGAGAAGACTGGTTCATTCACTTTCAGGACAAACATGCATACGGACGTGTCGTACACTTGCAGCCTGCCAAATGGGTCAACGACTGGCTAGTCATAGGCAATGACGCCGACAAGGACGGATGTGGAGACCCAGTAGCAACATGGAAAAAGCCCAATCTACCCGAAAGTAAGAATGTACAACCTGCCGAGAACGATGATTTCAACTCTACGGAACTCGGCCCACAATGGCAGTTCGAGGGACCTTACAGCCATTACTGGTACTTCTGTAATGCCAAGAAAAGCATGCTACGGCTGTATGGTCCACAAGTTCCCGATGGTTTCAAGAACCTTTCAGATCTACAAAACGCACTGCTTCAGAAGTTCCCGACGGAGAATTTCACAGCCACAGCCCGTGTAAGGTTCATTCCCAATCCAAGCTTCAAGCCAAAAGGTGAAGAGGGAGGATTCATCATTATGGGTCAGGATTATGCCGGCATAAAGTTTGTCTCTACAAGCGAAGGATGTGTCATGCGCTTTGTAACCTGTAGAAATGCATATAAGGGCTCTGCTGAAACTACTGCAAGCGAAAAGAATATAAAGCTCTCGGCGATGGAGAAGCCCTACACCCAAAGATATGCCGTTGATGATATTCCTCAACCACGTGAGTCTACGCCGTGGATATATGTCCGAGCAAAGGTTCACAGCGATGGTGTCGGCAACAGCATCAAGGCTTATGCCCAGTTCTCCTACAGTATGGATGGCAAGAAGTTCACGGATTTTGGAACGCCTTTCGAGGTTAAGGAGGGGCAATGGATAGGCGCCAAGCTTGGATTCTTCTGCATGCGCCCTGGAGTAAAGAACGACTCTCCCTTCTTCGACATTGACTGGATCCGGTTCAGCAAATAATGTTTTTTTCAAGAGGGGAGTCCTTCTTGCCAGATCTTTAGAGGCCTTACCATTAAACATTATTTTTGCAAAATAATAGAAAACCGAAACGCTTATGAAAAAGATTATCGTCATTATCTGCTTTATTCTGGTTGCTACCGGTACGATGGCACAGAGCAACAAAACCGTAGAGACACAGAAGGACCGCTACGGACATGTTACCGGCACGGCGACAACGACCACCGACAGCCGTGGCAACAAAACAACAGTCTACAAGGACCGCTACGGACACATCACGGGAAAGAGTGAGACCCGGCAAGGCTACAACGGCCAGGCCACAACCACTTACAAGGACCCATACGGGCATATTACTGGCACCAGCACGACGCGCCCGTCCTACAACGGCTCCACTACCACTTATAAAGATTCCTACGGACACATCACAGGCACCAGTACGACCAAGCAGTCGTACAATGGCTCCACGACGACATATAAGGATCGTTACGGCAATACCACAGGAACATCAACGACGAAGTAGTCATTCATTAGCAAGCGCTGTGGCATTAAAGGTACCTATACTACTACTTGCATAAAAGGAAATCAAAGGAAATCAAAGGAAACGTAAATGTATCATCCTCAAAATGTAAGAATATAAGCAAAGAAACAGCTTCATTCGAATATTTCTGCTTTTTATTCACTAACTTTGCATGCAAGAAATATCATACAAACAAAAACTAAACTACTAAAATATTACGATGAGACAAATTTTACTTCTATTGTTTATTGCCATTGGCAGCATCGTTGCCAGCGCACAAACGGCAGTCACCGTACATTGGCCGTTCAGCAGCAATATCAAGGGTCTGGTGAAAGGCACCAGCGCATGGGACAATGCCACAGCGGCAGAGGTTACCAGCAATGGCACCGACCTACGGTCCAAGTTCACCACCTCGGTAACAGTAGGTGGAAAGCTTAACTACCAAGGGCCTATTACACCTGCCAGTGCAGCTACCGGAACTGTGGACGGACTCGTCATCAACCGCTTCAAGACCGCCGGCACTGCTGACGGCAGCAGCGACTTTGGCGTTTCCTTTGATTTAAAGTCCACCGACGAGGGTTCTACATTCCTTCCAACAAAGGTTACCGCCTCGGTAGCTCTGTGGTATGAGAAAGCAGGCAAGCAGTTCTGCTTCGTCTTACAGAAGATTGCAGACGACGGAACCGTCTCCGGCGAGTATCAGTTGGGCACTTCCGATGACTCGCAAGCAAAGAACGCCCAATACTCGACCGTCACTTTCAATGTACCTTCCGATGTGTCTGCATCACCAAACACATGGAGGCTTATAGTAAAGGTGTCGTCGGGATACGCCAACGGACGCAACCTTGCCTTAGGCAATATAACCGTTGAGGGAACACTTCAAGGCGGCCAGGCTATAAAGACACATAACGTCTCCACTCTTGTTACTCCTGCGAATGCCGGAACCGTCAGTCCTGCTGGCGGTACCGTTGTCGATGGCGAGCAGATAACGTTTACTGCCACCCCGGCAGTCGGATATGCCTTCGAAGGATGGTATGTCAGCAATGTACTTCAGAGCAATGCTGCCTCATACACCTTTAAGAACATCACAAGCGATTTCACCGCCGAAGCACGCTTCACCACCCTACCCTCCTGCCACCTCACTTACGGTACTGCTGCATCCTCTACAGGAAAAGGAACGATAACCGTTACCGGCAATGGAGAGAAAGAGTCTGACGGACGAATGAAGTTCAACAGTGGGACCACCGTTACCCTGAAGGCAACCGCCGGACGCGGCTCTACCTTCGACGGCTGGGTTGATGGCAATGGCAACAAGCTGTCATCATCGGATGAATATATCATCACGTTAGACAAGGACATGACCGTCTATGCGCTCTTTGGCAGACTGGAGAACTACAAGGAGAACCTTATAGCCTTTCCTGGTGCCGAAGGCTGGGGCCGCTTTACCACCGGAGGACGCGCCGTCGACTCCCGTGGCAGCAAGGTCTATTATGTCACCCGTCTGGACGATTGCAGCGACAACGACCTTGTCGAAGGCACACTGCGCTGGGCTCTCCAGAGTGGTGACGACACACCGAGGACTGTCCTCTTCAACACCTGCGGCACTATCTACCTGACATCGAAGCTGAAGTTCAAGCATGGCAACATATCCATAGAAGGACAGACGGCACCCGGCGGTGGCATTTGCATAGCCGGCTATCCGCTCAACATCAGCAAGTCGAATATTATCTTACGGCATATAAGGTTCCGTGCCGGCGACCTCATGAACAAGAGCGTCGCAGCTCTGGACGTCGAGAACACCGACCATGTCATCCTTGACCACTGCTCCATCACATGGTCCATGGAGGAAGGTCTCACCATGTATGACTGCGACTCCACGACCGTGCAATGGACTATCATCGGCGAAGGCCTTTACAGTTCGAAGAACGCCAAGGGCTCACGCGCCTACGCTACGCAGTGGGGTGGCGAGCACGGCACCATGCACCACTGCCTGATAACCAACAGCAACAGCCGCACGCCACGATTCAACGGTGTGCGTTCCGAAAGCAAGAATCCCGGTGACCACGACCAGTTCGTCGACGACGAATTCATCAACAACGTCATCTTCAACTGGGGCAAATCTGGCTCCATCTATGGTGGCGAATGCTATAAGGACATCAACGGCGGAAACAGTTACGACCGCGTCTACATGATAAACAACTACTACCGCCCGGGTCCGGCGACACAGAGAGGAGCCGCCGACAGCCGGTATTTCGTTGGGGCATCGAGCAGCAAAAAAGGACTTAACGGACTGGGACAATGGTATCTCAGTGGAAACAAGTTCGAGGTCGACAGCAAGTGGCGGCCACGCTCGTCTACTGTCTGGACAAAGGAAAGCCTTGACAAGGTCAACGCCGACAACCTCTATGGATTTACCGATAACCTGGCTGCCCGTGCGTTCAATACTGAGGAGGGCGCATCCCAAACCATCTATGATGCCGTGATCCTCGACAAGCAGACCATTGCCAGCGGCGTAGGCACGGAGACTGCCGATGAGGCTTTCAACCGTGTAACAACAAGTGCAGGAGCCACCATGCCACGCATCGACGAGGTGGACGCCCGTCTTCTGGCGGAGGCAAAGGGAACCGTCGACCCGCAGTTCAAGGGTACCCACGGAAGTGCCGGCATTATAGACTCTCCCGCCAACATAAGTCTCAAGGAGCACGATACGTTCGTAGCCCTCGACGAGGGCACCGGCAAGCAGATAGAATGTACCGAATGGCCGTTCCTCGGAATGCGAGATAACGACTGCAAGGTTACTGATACCGACAAGGACGGGCTCCCCGACTCCTATGAGCAAGAGATAGGCCTCGACCCTGCTAACGGCGCCGATGCGGCAAAACTCACTCCAAGCGGATACAGTTACCTGGAAGAGTTTGTCAATGGTGTTGCTGACGGCACAATCGATATGTCCAAATACACTACCCGTGCCGCCAAAGAGCCGTCGATGGCGTTCGATGCCATTGTCGACAACACCCTTGTCAACGAGAATCCATCGGCATCACCAGCACTCTTCAAGACCGTTCAAGGGGCTGTTGACGCCGCCAACGGAACGGCTGCCGACCCATATATGATATTTGTCAAGGCAGGAACATATAAGGAGCATGTCAGCATCACCAAGCCATATACTCACATTACAGGCCAGAGCAAGCGGGCTGTCGTTATCACAGATAACAAGACCGTCAAGGATGGTGGTGTCGACAAGACCGCAACGATAAATGTTACCGCCAGCGATGTGGTCCTCGACAACCTGACCATTGCCAACACCGCCGGGAACGTCGGACAGGCCCTTGCCCTTTACACTAAGAACGACCGCATAGTCATCACACAGTGCAATATCACTGGATATCAGGACACCTACAGGACCGGCAAGAAAGGACAGCGGCACCTCGTCCGCAAGTGCAAGATTACCGGCTCCACGGACTTCATATATAACGACGGTGATGTCTTCTTCGATGGCGACACGCTCAACCTCGCGGCAACGTCCAACACGGCAATCGTAGCCCCCGACCATATATCTCCCACATGGGGATATGTCTTCCGCGATGCGGTTATCACTGCCGACGGCATCAGCAAGGCAACGACGAACCTCGGACGACCCTGGGGCGACACGCCGAAGGTGAGCTTTATCAATACTACCGTTGCCGACAATGTAACCATCAATCCGGAAGGATGGACGAACATGGGAGGTCTGCCGACACAGATGGCCGAATACAACACCCATGACAGCTATGGCACGGTCGTCGACCTCAGCCAGCGCCGCTCATCATTCACAGCTGACGGAAAGACATCGTCAAGCAAGTCCGTCCTCACACTGGCTGAGAGTGCCACCTACACCATCGACAACGTGCTCTCCGGTTCCGACTCCTGGGATGCCGATTATGTGGGAGCGATACTCCCGGCACCCGTCATCACCACATCCGACGGCACAGCCTCATGGTCCAGTCCTTCCAACCAAGCTGTCTGCTACCTCGTAGTCAAAGGAGGCGTCGCCACATTGACCACAGACACTCAATGTCAGTGGAATGGCACGGAAGAGATGACCGTACAATGCGTAAGCCCCAACGGGGTGCTCGGCAAGGCTGCATCTGCAAAGAGCGCAACCGGCATCAGCACAATACAGAATAAGGAAACCTGTGAGCAGGATGAATTCTCCGTCACTGGTGAGCGGATTTCCAAAGGACAACACGGACTGCATGTCATCAAGGGCAGTAAGTATCTGGTAAGATAAGCTTAGAGCTGCAAACATATCTGGACAAAATATGGCGCATCGCTGAAACGATGCGCCATTTTTTTTGTCTTCTTGAATTGTCATGCCCTTCTTACCGTTCCGCCCTCGGCAGTAACCATACCGGCAGAACGCGCCTTCCCAAAAAGGAAGAGCAACTCCTTGCGTGAACAGTTCACCTTGAGCTGAAGGTCATGCAGGAATTTCGACTCTGACATCTCCTCAGCGTTAGCCTCCGAGAACACCTTGCCTATGGCATCAGCCACCTGCTTCTCATGGAAAACATACTTATGCTTATGGTGCTTGCTGGTTGAGGCTATCACAATAAGCATGACAACAATAATCGCGATAACAATAGTCGTAGTACTCATAGGTTGCAACAAAATTGGGTTTTCATATTATATCGACCGCAAATATACAACAAAAAATCCTTTTTGCAATATTTTTCCAAACTTTTTTACGAAATTGTCATAACAAAAACATTCCCTTAATCATTAATTATATAAGTATCGTGCGGAACCAATCGCGCAGGACGCCATGGATGCGGTTCTGACTGTCAGCGCAGAGTATTACCACCTGGCGCCCGTTGGGCAGCTTCGGTCCAAGGCACATGCCCTCATAGTTGGCAAGCGTGAAGTCATCAACATTGAGCTGCGTCCGCCATCCGGTAACGAACTGCTTATCCTGCAGACCCGGCGTTATTCTGAAGATCTTGTTCGTCACCCACGAGTCTATGCCGGTGGGAGCCACGAGGAACTCGCGCTCCAGTACCAGGAGCGTTCCATCGCCGATAGCAAGCAGCTCCGCCACGCCAAAAGCATGCTTCGAATCACCGATAGCCACCTCCGACAGAGGGTCGTCGAGGATATACGTGTACTCGCCTATTTCCTGCAAGTCCGGCGTGAACTTCCGTATGCGGACCATCTGCGCAGGGTCCCCCTTTAGCGGTCCCTCGTTGCACGTGTACAGGCAGTCGGACTGAGGATCATAGGTCAGGCTCTCAATCTTCCGGTTGTAGACGCCCAGCCGCATATAGTCGCTGACCTGGTGCTTGCCAATCTCCCTGCCATTCAAGATGTCGAACTCCTCAATGGTCGATGTCTCCTCATCACCAATATAAATATGATGGCGCGGTATGTCGTAGGCTACTGCTTCCTGGTCGTCATTCTTCTCGCCAAGTTTTCTGAAGCCATTGTTCCTTATGTCCGTGATATTGCCGGCAGTGTCGACATCGATACTGAAATTATAATAGCCCTTCGCCGTACCGAAGTCGGACACCACGGCATACCTGTCTCCCGTAAGCCTTACCAAGCCACTATAGTTGCCCGGCGGAACATTCTTGGCATCATACTGCTGACTGACATATATGAAGTCGGACACGTTGTCCGGACGCATCGGCGAGCCTATGAGCAGGATGTATGGCTTTGCGCCCTTCTCCGGCTGGTTGTCATCAGGAGCGCTGAGATAGGCATAGACCATTACCAAAATAATGACCACGCCCACGCCAGCCAGGAGCATGGCGATGCGCAGCCTGTTCTTGAGTTGATTTGTCATATAGGGATTTTATAATTTTAACATAGCCTTATCCAGTGGCTTGGGCTTAATACCAGTCATCAAGATTGGCGTCAGCCTTTATTTTAGCCGCTTCCTTCTCCGGAAGTGCCGTGAGGAACTTGAAACCTGTTATGCGCTCTATCTGAGCCACAGAGTTCACATAGTCGCCCTTCGGTCTGTTGCCGTCCTCATTACGATATATGAAGCCGATAGCCATCTTCCTTGAGGGACAGTAGACGACCTTGAAGAAGGCCTCCGGCACCACCACATGGCTATCGCCGATGGTCTCGTGCTTGCCCTTGAAGAGTATGGGACCAGCCATGATGTCAATACGTCCGAACTTCTCAGCCCACCGGCGGCACTGCATCTCCATCTCATTCCAGTCGCCGGCGTTCAGTCCGTGCACCTGTGGACACATATTGGTCATGAGAAAGCTCTGCTGCTGTGCCTGCTCGCTCCATTTATTGTCGCCAGAAGGACACATGTGCCCACGGTCATAACCGGAACGAGTATAGTCGTAAGTGGTAACGCCCTCGTCCTCCTGAAACTTTATCCCATTCCGCTTATATGGACCGTCGGCATGAGAAGCGGTAAGCTCCCATGCCACCCAGTTCGGGATATTGTTCTCAGGGTTGAAGGAACAGGTATAGGCGAAGCGCTTGAGGATTTTCTCAGGCGTACCGGCACTGACCTTCGGCAGACCGCACACGGGGTTGGCAGCGTCAGAGGACTCCTCCGACAGTACGTCATCCTTGTCATCAGTCGCATTGTCCCGGGACTTCTCTGACGCAGGGCTTTCAGAGCCCTGGTCTTCTTGAAGTACATTTGTAACCGCCTCGCGTATTTCATTACCACTCAGCTTTTTATTACCTGACAGCTGACACGCAGATAGGGTAAGGACGGTTACCAGCAGACTGACGAAAACAGAGATATTCCGCTTCATATTATTCCTTCTGATATTTCTCCTTGTATTGCAGACGGCAAAGCTTAATACCCGTTTCCGTCTTAAAGATATTCTTTAACGCAGCATCCACAGCATACTCAGGCACATGGTCTTCATACAGGTTGACCAGGAAATCGGCTTCAACGAGAATCTGATAGTCAATGCCGTCAATATTCCTATAAGTATGATGGTGCCCCACGAGATAGCACACCCGGTCGATATCGGCATCGTCCACACCGAGCTTGCCAAGCATTTCGCGTGCAGGTGCCGGACCAAGCTCCTCCTGATAGTTTCCGTTCGACTTCCCATACTTCTTTTCTGCCGGATGGATGCCGATGTCATGGACCACGGCAGCGAGCTCAGTGACATACTGCGTATGTGAGTCTACCTTCTCCTGCCTTGCTATGAGCTGGGCAAAGCGGTGAACCTTTATGAAATGTTGTATGCGCATCGGGTCACCCTTGTCGAAATCCATCATGGCAAGAGTAAGCCGGTCGATGATACCAAAATCGTTCTCCATTGTGCTTATGTATTTTGTTCCGTTATCTTCGACCGGCAAAGGTACTAAAAAATCCAAAGAATTTATCTTGTCAGGGCATATTTATGAAGAGTTTTCCTTACAGCGCCCTTTCCGGCAAAGAGTTCCCTTACCATGTCCTCTATGCGGTCGCCAAGTCCTACAGCATAAAGGTCGACGCCAAAGATGTCCTCACGGCTATAGAGTTTCCTCAGACAACTGTAGTCCTGTCCTTCCCTCCCTACTTCTATGGGGGCTACAATATCCTGCAACTCGGCAAGCAAAGGATCAGGTGATGGCTTGAAGGCGCGACCGTCATCGTCAACGCCCTTCAGATAGCGCGCATAAGCGGCGAGGACAAGGGGTATGAGCACAAGGTTGTCCATATCAAGATGGCGTACGGCATATTTCTTTATCGTCTCGCCGAAACGTATCGACAGTTTCTGGCTGGTGTCGCTGGCAATTCTCTGCGGCGTATCGGGCATGAAGGGGTTGGGCAGTCGCTTGTTGATGAAGGCACCGATAAACTCATATGGGTTCAGGATGCCGGGATCAGTAACCACCGGCATCGCCTCTATATATCCAATCTTCTGAACCAGTGCACGGATATCCGCATCTCTGATTTCCTCCGAGATAAGGTTATAGCCGAGCAGACAGCCGAAGAGGGCCATCGCCGTATGGAGCGGGTTTAGGCATGTGGTTACCTTCATGGTCTCCACCTTGTCGACGGTATCGCGACTCGTGTATATCACTCCGCCGAGGTCGAGAGGCGGACGCCCGTTGGTGTAATGGTCCTCAACGACCAGATACTGCGTCTCTTCCGAATTGACGAAAGGTGCCGTAAACGTATGCCGTTCGGTTTCAATATAGTTGTTGTCCTCAAATCCGTCCTCAGCGAGCAGTGCCTTGACTTTCTCGTGTGGGCGCGGCGTTATCTTGTCAATCATCGACCAAGGGAAGGTAATCCTCTTTTCGTCCCTTAGATAGTCGGCAAACCCTTGCGGCACCAGACCATCCTTGACCCAGCGCTCGGCATAGGCGCAAACGCCTGCTTTGACCTTGTCGCCGTTGTGGGAGCAGTTGTCCATGCTCTGCACGGTGAGAGGCAACGCTCCAGCCTTATAGCGCTCATAGAGCAAAGCGCAGACCTTACCCATGGCAAGAACGGGATGAAGGCCTCGCGCCAGGTCGGCTTCGTTAAACGAATAGCCCTTCTCCGTTATGGTGAACGAAATCATCTGCAGCGACGGGGCGCGGAATATCTCAAGAAGACGTTGCCAGTCAGCGGACTGCGGATCGGCTTTCAGCGATTCGGTAACGGAGGCTATCACCTTCTTTTCCACCGTACCTGCCGACTGCAGGCTTACGAGCAGCGACAGGTTGTCGTAAGGACGGTAGGCCTTGTCGATGACCTCATAGTCGAAAGTCTCGGCGACGATTACTCCACGGTCATACTTGCCGGTATCCAGCACGTCTTGCAGTATGGCTGCCGGAAACGCGCGGAAGATGTTTCCTCCACCGAAGTGGACCCATGTTGGAGCATCATGCGTCTTCTTCCTCACAGCGGCAATATCAAACTTCGGAAGCTTATAGCCTTTCTGCTCCCATTCTTCTGGATTGAATTTGTCTGATAATATATCTTTTAGTCTCATTATAATTATTCCTTTCTACCCTCAAAAGTCATTAAACCTTTACTTTAACCACATCTACCTCACCGCACTTATCAGTATATTAATGTTATTATTTAATGTCAACAATGTAATTTACTAATAGTCAACATAATAACATAAAATAGATAAAGTGATAATTAAGTTCCCTAATCAAAGAACCCTGGTTGATGATAACTCTTCCTAAGCTCACGGTCCACAGTAGCGATGATGCCTTGCACCTGTCCCATAGCGAACATACGTCCCAGGAAAGAATAACCGGCATTATACCCACGGACTTCGTCGCCAAGCATAGTCATTCCATGGTCAACGCGCATCGGCAACTGTGCCGTAATGGGGTTGTCGGCACGTTTTGCCTCCTCCTTCTCGAAGATACGGGCAAGCTCAATGATGTCAGCGCGTCCGCCAAGATGGCTGGCCTCCGTGAAGTCGCCGTTGGGGAAGACATGGCATGAGCGGAGGTGAACGAACCATGTGCGCTGTGCATACTTCCTGGCAAGTTCAACGACATCGTTCTGTGCGCCCGCCGACAGGCTGCCGGCACAGAACGTCAGTCCGTTGTGCGGGTTGTCAACGGCATGGAGCAGCCAGTCGATGTCGGCATCGGAAGTGACAATCCTTGGAAGACCGAGGATCTGGAAAGGAGGATCGTCGGGATGAACGCACATATACATTCCACATTCGTCGCATACGGGCATTATGGCATCAAGGAAATACTTCATGTTGGCACGCAGCTGGTCGCGGCCTATACCATTATATAATGTAAGCAACTGGCGGAAGAGTTCTATTGGGTGCTCGTCGTCCTCACGGAAGTTGCCACTGACAAAGCCCTGCGTCTTAATGACGATATTCTCCACCAACTGATGCTCTTTCTCCGGTGTCATATTCTTTCTGAGCTCGTCGACTTCCGACAGTATGTCCCTGCCATTGGGTTTGCCGTCAGGTCCGAGGACCTTGAAGTCAGCCCACCCCTCACGGGCACCCTGGCGCTTGAGTATGTAAATGTCGAAGTAGGCGAACTGCGGAATACTGAAATAAAGATTGTAGGTTCCGTTAGGGTTGGCATGCATGAGGTCAGTGCGCGCCCAGTCGAGCACAGGCATGAAATTATAGCATATCGTGTGGATGCCTTCGGCGGCGAGGTTGCGCAGGCTCTGCTTATAGACCTCTATCTGCTCGTCACGGTCAGCTCCGCCATATTTTATTGTCTCCGTGACAGGCAGCGACTCCACCACGGACCAACGCATGCCATAGCCTTCAATATAAGCCTTGAGGTCGTGGATCTTCTCACGTGTCCAGACCTCGCCAAGCGGAACGTCATGAAGGGCGGTAACAATGCCTTCTACTCCGATTTCCTTCAGCATGGCAAGGGTGATAGTGTCGTTCTTGCCAAACCATCTCCAAGTTTTCTCCATAGATTATTAGCCTTTTTGATTTGTTGTTCAATCCCGCACCATAAATGTACGGGACGACTGTTTCCTGCAAAGTTACGCCAAAAAGGCAAAACCACAAAGGATTATTGGCTCATTTTGATTTGTATTTGTCACAAATCGATTTATAGTACGAAAATTCAAAGAAGGTCTCAGGTCATTCAGGCAGGTTGGTAGACGGAGGGGGCGGTGGAGGCCTTGAGGCTTCGCCCCAAAGGCCACCTTTCCCTTCGTGGTTATGAATTCTTGTTCTTTATATGCTCCTCATATTCCGCAAGCTCGCGCTCACCGAAATGTGCCAGACCATAGTGCTCGTCGTGCTGGCTGAGGTCCAGTCCCACGCGCTCACTCTCGATGCTCACCCTCATCGGGATGAATTTGTCGATAAGCCAATAGCCGAAGTAGCTCATTCCGAACGTATATACGAACACGATGACGATGGCGAGAAGATGATACAGGAAGATGACGAAGCCGTCCCAGGTGCCGGAGATCAGTCCCTCCTGGATGAAGATACCCGTCATGATGGTACCAACGATACCGCCCGTTCCGTGGGTCGGGAACACATCGAGGGCATCATCGATTCGGCTGTGGGAACGCCAGTAGACAGCGATATTACAGATAATGGCGATGACGAAGGCAATGAAAATGGTCTGTCCCACCGTAACATATCCTGCCGACGGTGTACAAGCCACAAGACCGACGACACAGCCCACGGCGGCACCCATTGCCGACGGCTTGCGTCCGCGGAGACAGTCGAAGAATATCCATGTCATCATGGCTGTAGCCGAGGCGGTGGTGGTATTGAGGAATGCCTTCACAGCCTGTCCGTCAGCATGGAGCGAGCTGCCGGCGTTGAATCCGAACCATCCCAGCCAGAGCATGGCTGCGCCGAGGAGCACAAACGGGATGTTGGCGGGCTCCTCGTTCTTCGTCGATGTGCGGCGGCGGCCAAGGAATATGGCGCCTGCCAACGCGGCAATACCCGACGACGCATGGACGACGATACCTCCGGCAAAGTCGACGACGCCCCATTTAAGGAACAGTCCGTCCGGATGCCACGTCATATGCGCCAATGGACAATATATGAAGACAAAGAAGAAAATCATGAAGAACAGATAGGCAGAGAAGCGGACACGCTCCGCAAACGAACCGGTTATCAGGGATGGCGTGATAATAGCGAACTTCATCTGGAACAGAGCGTATAGTGCCAGCGGTATGGTGGCACCACCAAGAAGCTTGCCCGTCGGCGTGATATATGTCGCCGCTCCTACATGGTTGAACATCAGGAAGGTTGTAGGATTGCCGAAGATGCCGCCAATGTCATCACCGAAGGCAAGGCTAAAGCCGAAGGCCACCCACAGGACCGTGATGATTCCCATGGCTATAAAGCTCTGGAGCATCGTGGAGATAACGTTTCGCGCGCCGACCATGCCGCCATAAAAAAACGACAGTCCCGGCGTCATCATCAACACGAAGATCGTTGCCGTAATCATCCAAGCAACATCAGCCTTGTCAATCTTTGAGAAGTCGCATACGAAAGTAGGTTCTGGAGCAAACAAGCCCGCAATGGTAATAATGATCATCACGGACATCAGAATAATCCATTTCTTTTTAATCTTTAGTTTCATATTTCTTCTATTTTGGTGTTTATTTGTACAATCTGTCCTAAATCGCGTTGCAAAGGTAGCAATAATTTAGTTAATACAATATTTTTACATAAGTTTTGTTAGTTAAACATTCGACATATTCACAAATTGTAAGTATTTAAACGTCGTATACTTACAATATGATAAGTAATTAATCATATTAAGTAGCTTTTTGTAAGTTTTATTAAATATTTAGTTTTAGTTCTGAACCATAGAGTCATAAACGAAATAAGAGAACCACTCACTTAACAACGGGAAAGCCGTAAAACCACAATATCGCCCCAACTTGGTTTCTTTGCACATACCATGCTTGCCAGTTCCCCACATTATATATAATATAGTCCCCTGCATATATCTCTGTGGCGGTGACCACATAGAGGATATTGCCACCATATTGAACAAGTATCTTGTTGACCACACTGTGGTCATGCGATGACCGCAGTTCGGTCATCGCATGACCGCAGTTCGGTCACACGATGACCACAGTACGGTCACATGGTGACCACGCTTGGTCATACATCTTTTTCCTTTTCCTTTTAAATACCAAAACAATATTGGGACATTTTTATGCCGGCACAAGACAGGCAATAGCGAAGCGTCTGAAGCTTGTAGACACAATATATTAAAATTGAATAAAATTTTGCCAAACGGAATAAAAGCACTATCTTTGCAAGCCACGAAAATCCCGAGGAGACAGCGATTACCGACGACGTCCTGCCTTTTGGGGTTTCTTAACACGGAACTGAATATATAAATGGACACGAATCAAATAAATATCAACGAGCGCCGGACGGCATTTGTGGTTCTCTTCACGTTTATTGTCATGTTGGCGGAGCTGACCGTAGGAATACTCTCCCACTCCATGGCTCTTACCGCCGACGGTGTGCACATGGGCTCGCACGTACTGGTGCTCGGACTCAACTGGGGAGCATACATCCTCGTCAAGCACCTTCAGAAGAAAGGCAACGAGCGTTATGACAGCAACAAGATACTGTCGCTGAGTGCTTGGACAAGCGGCATATTCCTCCTGCTTATGGCGGTATTTATTATCATCGAGTCTGCCGAACGCATCTCCGGACAGCATCATCACGACATAGCGACCACACAGGCAATGGTCGTCGCCTGCATCGGTCTCGTGGCGAACACCATCTGCGCCACTGCCCTGCACGGACACCATCAGGACCTGAACAGCCATGCGGCGTACCTACATATCATTTCCGATGTACTGACGGAGATTGGCGTCATCATAGGACTCGTTTGCGCAAAGCTATGGAATGTAACGTTTATTGACACTATCGTCGCCTTCATCGCCGCGATAGTTGTTACGAGATGGGCTGTTAACCTTTTAAAGGCAACCGGAAAATCTCTGATAGGCAAATAGGCTGATAACCAATTAATTAGTAAGCAAAAAATACGTCTTGCAAAAGGTTAGCTTTTGGGTCGCAAAAGGCTAATAGAACTTTATGTCGGTGATAAGCATGGCACCAACCTCAGCGTTCAGAAGGCTCACATACTTCGAGCGCTGCATGGTAAGATCGGCACGGAGAGCAGGGTTCAGAACCTTTATGAACAGGGTCTGGTTACGTATGAACCGGTCCCCGGTATAGCGCGCTATAAGGTCGCCGGCAACCTTTGGCCATGCGTCGATAAGCCGTTTCTGCATGAGCGGTGTCTCGAGCCCTTCCTTCCTCAGCGTGAAGTTCAACAATTCATCAATACTCTTTACCTTTCTTCTAAACATGGCAATGTCCTCCTAACAAATATTATTATGTCATTCACTCCTTACGCTCACTGATATCTCCGTTCTCAACATCGAAAATCTTGTATTCAGGACCCGTGTGGCGGAGTATCTTGTCGAGGTTCTCACGGTTGGTGTCCGTGATGAAGATCTGTCCATAGCCGTCGCCGGCAACGAGGTGCACGATCTGTTCCACCCTACCGGCATCAAGCTTGTCGAAGATATCGTCGAGCAGCAGCAGTGGCGTGGTGTTGCTCGTGCGTCTGAGGAAGTTGAACTGTGCCAGCTTCAACGCCAGCGAGAATGTCTTGGTCTGCCCCTGACTGCCCTCCACCTTCATGGGATAGCCGTCGATGAGCATCTCCAGGTCGTCGCGGTGGATACCGTGAAGAGAGTAGCCAACGGCACGGTCCTTGTTGCGGTCGCGTCTGATGACGTCGAGCAGGGGACCACGCTGGGCATGGGAGACATAACGCAACGACACCTCCTCCTTGCCGCCGGAGACCTGCCGGTAGATGGTCTGGAACTCCGGAATGAGCTCGTCGATAAACGCCTCGCGTCCATGGAAGACCGTCTCGCCATAGTCCGCCATCTGCTGTTCCCAGAGGTCCAGGAGTGCGGTGTCGGGTTCGTCCTCCTGCTTCAACAGTACGTTACGTTGCTGGAGCGCCTTGTTGTAGTTTGTCAGCGCGTCTATATAATTATGGTCATACTGCGATATGACGACGTCCATCAGCCGGCGGCGCTCCTCGCTGAAGCCCTCGATGAGGATGGAGTCCGACGGCGAGACAAAGATAAGAGGTATTAGTCCGAGATGCTGCGACAGCCGACGATACTCCTTCTTGTTGCGCTTGAAATGCTTCTTCTGCCCACGCTTCATGCCACAATATATATTCTCATTACCACCGTCGGCAGTCTCATAGTCGCCCTCGATGACAAAGAAATCCTTGTCGTGCGTAAGAACCAGCGAGTCGCGTGTTCCGAAGGCACTCTTGCAGAACGACAGATAGAAGACGGCATCGAGGAAGTTGGTCTTGCCCGCACCATTATGGCCTATCATGCAGTTGATCTTAGGCGAAAGGACAAGGTTTGCAGCCTCGATATTCTTAAAGTTTATTATGGAAATCCTGTTGAGTATCATTATGATTTTACGTTCATACCATGCAAAGTTACAACAATAAAACACTACGGACAAAAAAAGTCAACGATAAATTTCAATATGTGAGATAATTTCCGTAATTTTGCCACGCCAAAGAGAGTGTAAGCTTTCTTTTGCAGGAAAACTGAACAAAAATAAAAACAAAAAATAATGGCAAATCAGAAAGTAAGGGCCGTGAAAGAAGAGCCCCTCAATCAGTCGGAAGCTTTCTTCGTCAAGTACAAGAAAGCCATCATCACATGCGTCGTAGCCTTATTGGTTATCGTGGCTGGCGCTATTCTCTACTACAACTACGTTTACGTACCGGAAGAAAACGAGGCCAGCACAGCACTGGCACGCGGTGAGCAGTACATGGAAATGGGCGATTATGAGCATGCCCTGAAGGGTGATGGTGCCAACTACAAGGGCTTCATCGCCATCGCCGACACCTACGGCAGCACCGACGCCGGCAATCTGGCAAACCTCTATGCAGGTCTTTGCTACGCGCACCTGCAGAAGCCGGACTGGAAGAACGCCCTGAAATATGTCAAGGAGTTCGACACATCTGACGACATGATTATCAGCCCGGCATCACAGATGGCTCTTGGCGACATCTATGCCAACAACAACCAGCTCGACGACGCCGTAAGCAGCTTCAAGAAGGCAGCAAAGATGGCTGACAGCGAGGCTGCCGACAATACCAACAACAGCATATCGCCACTAGCCCTCCGCAAGGCAGGCATCATCCTTGAAAGCCAGGGCAAGAAGGCTGATGCCCACGACATCTACACTGAGATAAAGAAGAAGTACGTCAATAGTGCCGCTTATCAGGACATTGACAAGTACATTGAGCGTACAGCTAACTAATCGCGATATGGCCACAGCACTTCACAATCTCTCAGACTACGATTTCGACAGCGTACCCGATGCCAGCAATATGTGCTTCGGCATCGTCGTCGCTGAATGGAACCATGATATTACTGGCGCGCTCCTCGACGGCGCGGTGAAGACACTGGAGAAGCACGGTACGATACCGGAGAACATCCATGTCAAGACTGTTCCGGGAAGCTTCGAGCTCGTCTATGGCGCACAGCAGATGTGCAAGAATGACGGCTTCGACGCCATCATCATCCTCGGCAGCGTCATCCGTGGTGAGACACCCCACTTCGACTATATCTGCCAGGGAGTAACGCAAGGCATCGCCTATCTCAACGCCGTACAGAACATCCCGGTAATCTACGGACTGCTGACGACCAACGACCACCAACAGGCGGTGGACCGTTCTGGCGGACGACTGGGCAACAAAGGCGATGAGTGTGCGGTAACCGCCATCAAAATGGCAAAGTTCTAATATCGTTATGAAGCTAATAGAATACCTTCAGGCTTACGACTTCGATGAGATCTATCCACAGATAGGGCTCATGTATCCAAAGGCACGCCACCAGCGCGAGCAGTTCCAACATGCCTACGACATCCTTCTTGGGCTCAGGCCTGTGACGTCAAAGAAGCAGATACGCTATCAGCTTATGATAGACCCTGACACCAACGAGGCGTTCTTCGGTGCAGACGACAACTGCTTCAAGGCAACATGGGAGGTGCTCCTCGGCAAGGAGGTAAGGAAGGAACCAAAGGTGGACCTCACTCCTGAGGAGATGGTAGCCAATATGCTGCTCAACGTAGTCCTCTTCGGCCGCCATCCCCGCTCCTTCGATGCTGATTTCAACGTCATAACGAAATAGACTTGCAGACATCATAGCAGGATGCGATTCTTTGCGCATCGTCGGACACAGTATAATACAGTTACGTTGTCAATCGTGGTCTCGCCGATCGCAGGGGCCGGTCTTATACAGTTACAATACCAATCGTGGTCTCGCCAATCGCAGGGGCCGGTCTTGTGCCGGCCCTCAAAAATGTTCGACATATTTTAAAAGATGTTGGGACTTTTTTTCCCGGCATAAGACCAGTTCCTTCAAAGCGTTTGTAACTTGATAATTCAACTATTACATCGCGCTCCGAACAAGTTACTTTATACCTACAATCCATACGCCATTGTTGACCACCTTATCAATGTCTTGACAATTCGTGGGAGGACCTCTCTCATCGCATAAGGCGTATATTTTAACCTATTATCTTTTGCTTCACCATGATTTATGTCAACATTATATATATTGTATAGCCACTAACTCCCCACTTTGCGTAACTTTTCGCGGCATTTCTTTTGTTTTGACTTCATTTTATATTATCTTTGCATATTGTAAACCACCTTATAAGGCTTTATGGCTACTGGATATCAGGGCATGGACTTAGAAAGGAACACCAAAAACGAACCAAATCCGCTGTCTTGCACGTACAAGGCGGTGTCCCCCAGTCATGCTTGATCCACAAACGACCTACTGGTTTCCTATGCGCGTTACATACGGGCGCGAGGTTCGCGTCAGGGACTTCCTTAACTCCATTGACGTCGAGACATTCCTGCCCATGACCGAACGTACCAGACGCGACGGAAAGCACATCCGCCACGAACGGGTACCGGCAATCAGCAACCTCATATTCATCCACAGCGAGAAGCACAACATCGACACCCTCAAGCACAGCCGTGCGGAAGCCGAGCCCTTGCGATATATGACACGTCCGCTCAGGACCGATGATGGCATAAGGCACGAGATAATCATCGTTCCCGACAACCAGATGGACGACTTCATGCACGTGGCATCAGCACCGGAGGACCAGCGCACGTTCCTCACCGCCGACGATCTCCGCGGCAAGGACGGTGCCTCCGTCGTCATCTCGTCAGGACCCTTCGCCGGCGTGGAAGGCGTCATCAAGCGCATCAAGGGCAACCGCCGCGTCGTCGTCGAGATCGAAGGCATCGGCGGTGTCTGTATCAACTTCGTTCCAAAAGCGTTTATCATCCGAAAGGACTAACCACACCTACCCTGCCCCATCAATCCTCAATCATACGGAGCAAGCTCATCCCATTATCCTGAATTGCCATATTATAGGAGTAAGATGTACGGTAAAGCGATCTTTTCGACTTGGCATGAGATAATAATCAACTATAAAGGAAATAGCTTATGATCATTAAAGTAGCCAATCCCATCTACGACTCAGTCTTCAAATATCTTATGGAGGACGAGCGCATTGCCAAGACGATTCTGTCAGCGTTGCTGAAAAAGGAGGTTGTCTCAGTGAAGATTCGACGGAATGAGTATTCTAATGGCACACGTAACAACATTTCTATGTTCCGTATTGACTTTGGCGCACAAGTCCGTCAGGACGATGGGTCGATAAGGCTAATCCTCATAGAACTACAGAAGACATGGCTCGAAACAGAGACACTTCGTTTCCGACAATACCTTGGAGCCCAGTACGCCAACCCTGAGAACATGGTCAACGAAGATATGCGGCCGCCTTATGGCATTCCTATGGTTGCCGTTTACATCCTTGGTCATAGGGTTGGCAATATTGACGAGCCAGTACTTTACGTGAATCATAAGGCGTATGATTACGACGGCAACGAGGTAACAAAAGGCATTCCAGACCCCTTTGTGGACAGTCTAATACATAGTAGCATCATCGTGCAGATACCCTTGCTCCACGGTCAGATTAACAACCGTCTGGATAAGGTACTAAGTGTCTTTGACCAGAACAATAAGGAAAAGGGCAATCAGCATCTCATGGAGCTAAATGATGATCTTTACGCCGGCGATGCCGATATGGAGTACATCCTCCGTCGCCTTTTAATGGCTTCTTCTGACGCGCAGCTCCGTCAAGACATGAACGTGGAGGACGAATATTTTAAGGCTATTGAAGACCGCGACACTGCTATTATGAGCCGTGACAAGATAATCAGGGAGAAGGACGCCCAGCTGACTCAAAAAGACGCCCAGCTATCTAAACTAATACAGAAGTTGAAGGATCAGGGACTCTCAGACAACGATATTGAACAGTTGATCAAATAGTGGGATAATGAAACCGCCCTCAATTACTGACCAGTCAAGAACCCACAAACCCTGAAAGTAAATCCACTACCATCTCGACAAAATTGCGCCCCGGGAGGTCCGCTGCCCTCAGCGGACAAACGGCACTCAACATTATATAGCAACCATCATTCGACAGTAAAAGCTCATTATCTACTGTCGTCCGCTGAGGGCAGCGGACCTCCTGGGCTACAGAACTAAGCTTTTTTAATACTTAATAGAATAATGGTAACAAAATTTGATATATCGCATTTCAGGGGCATCAGGCATCTTACTGTTGATGGCATCAAGCAGTTGAATGTGTTCTTGGGATATAACAACTGTGGAAAGTCGTCAGTGTTGGAGGCTCTATATCTCTTTTGTGACCCCTCGCATCCTGTTAATGAGATTCAGATCAACCGTGCCAGACATTATCTGAAGGCAGATGCCAAGTCCCTCCAATATCTCTTTTATGGTCTTGATGTTTCTACGCCTGTTTCTCTCGATGGTGATGTGGACAATGGCGAAAAGAGGAGTGTGGAAATAAGATATTACGAGAAGGAGCAGACAGAAACAGATCTCGGTAATCTGAATCTTACAAGCAATAACGCCAACAAAATCTATGGACTTCAAACTGTTCTTCGCCAAACAATTAATGGCAGGGAGACAACCTATAACTATAGGGTAGAGCCCAATGATGATAATAGTGCCCGGACAATTTCTGAAAAAGGGAAGAAGGAATACGTCTTCGCTGGCAGTTGTGGCTACATGCCACCAAGCAGCAATCCTCTAAATTATATAGATTCTTTCAAAGAGATTGTTGAGAATAAAGAAACAGACAATATCGTCAATGCACTAAGGGAGATTGAACCGACACTTATCGGACTTAATATAATAGACGACCAGATCATGGCTGATATTGGTCAGCAAAAACTTATTCCAATACAATTATTAGGTGATGGCATAAGAAAATTGTTCTCTATCATCATCTTTATTTACCAGCTTAAGGGAGGTGTGGCCATGATAGACGAGATAGACAATGGTCTTCATTATAAATCCATGCCTACACTGTGGAGAATAATCATTAGCTTGGCCAAGACATACGATGTGCAATTGTTTATCACTACCCATAACATAGATTCCATAAAAGCCTTGTCAAAGGTTCTTGGCGATGATGCTGACTTTAGAAACGATTGTAACATCTACACGCTCAGAAAGAAAACTGACGGAGAGGTCCTTGCCGTAAGGAGTTCCTATGAACAGCTTGACTATATGATTAATCAAGAAATGGAATTGCGATGATAAAGATATTCATTGAAGCTCAAAAGAAGCAGACTTCTGAATACCATTTTATGGATGATTACATTGGTTCCGTTCTTGGTATTTCAAAAGAAGAATACGAGATAGTTCCTGCTAACGGGTGGACAAATCTAAGGAATCTGTCAAGTGCTTTCAAGCTGAATACAATACAAGGCATTAAGAACCTGATAATATTTGACGCTGACAGACCTGACAATGGTGGAGGTTTTGAAAAGAGAAAGAATGAAATCATTACCATTGTAAATGAAATGGGAGTAGAGGCAGACTTATTTCTCTTTCCGAATAACAGAGATGATGGTATGTTTGAAGACTTGCTCAAGAACATTATGGTCCATGACAACCATGAGCGTTTCTTCGACTGTTACCGTGATTACACCTCATGCTTAGGCGACGATTACATACATCCTAATCTTAAAGGAGAAGTGTTCACATATATAAGTTCCATGAAGTCTTTGCCGAATAAAGTGAGGAGAAATCTTGGTAGTGGAGACTGGCAGTTTACAAATAAGGAATATTGGAATTTGGAATCTGATTACCTGCTGCCACTAAAGAGTTTTATTCTGAGTTCTATTCAGGACAACAAACTTAATACTCGCAAAAAAAACAATAATCAATGTATTAGGGGAAACCCAACAATAAAAGTCGGTTAGGGCTAACGAGCATTGTCAAGCATTGAGCATACATCGGATGCACGGAGACAAAATGTACGATCGATGTATGATTATGTACGTTGAAAAGAAGAGTCGCATGATTTCCCCGAGCAGCGTTTGGTACGTACGCTCCAACAAATGATTTTGTAAAGCAAGACGTTTTATGAAATACCCGATAGGAATACAAGACTTTATGAGTATCCGCAATGACGGATACGTGTATGTCGATAAGACGGTACTTGTATACAGACTGGCCAATGAGGGGAAATATTATTTTCTCAGTCGGCCCCGTCGGTTCGGCAAGTCGTTGCTTATCAGTACGATGGAGGCCTACTTCTCGGGCAGGAAAGAATTGTTTCACGGACTCGCCATAGAGAAAATGGAGAAGGAGTGGAAGCAATACCTTGTTCTTCATCTCGATCTCAATACAGGGCAGTATCAGACAGTAGACTCATTGTTGGAAAAGCTCAACGCTTTCCTCGTCCCTCTTGAGGAGAAATACGGACGCGGCCCCGGACTCCGGGAAGCAGGACAGCGGTTCGAGTATGTCATCAAGGCGGCAGCGGAGAAGAGCGGCAAGCAGATCGTACTGCTCGTTGACGAATACGACAAACCCATGCTCTCTGCCATCGGCAATGAAAAATTGCAGGATGACTATCGCATCATTTTGAAATCCTTCTACGGTGTGGTGAAGTCGTGCGATCGTTACTTCAAGTTCGCGTTCTTCACCGGCGTGACAAAGTTTGGAAAGATCAGCGTATTTTCCGACCTCAACAGCCTCACCGACATATCGATGGACTGGCGCTACAACACTATATGCGGCATCACGGAAAACGAGATGACCGCCTATTTTACCGAGAGCATTCACGAATTGGCCGTCAGCAACCATCTCTCGTTCAAAGCGACATGCGAGCGGTTGCGCAAGCGGTACGACGGTTATCATTTTTTAGAGGAGGGCGATGGGCTGTATAATCCTTATTCCCTGCTTTCAACCTTTTCGAAGATGCGATTTGGCAGCTACTGGTTCGAGACCGGCACCCCGTCATTTCTCGTGGAGTTGCTTAAGCGCGACGACTTCTATCTGCCCGACCTGACCGGGCAGGAGGTGTCAGCCGACTTCCTTAACTCTATCGACTCGTTGAGTCTCAGTCCCGTACCCATCATCTATCAGAGCGGATACCTGACCATCAAAGGCTACGACAAGGATTTCGGACTGTATATCCTCGGTTATCCCAATGAGGAAGTGAAGGAAGGATGGGCAAACTACCTGCTCCCCTACTATGTTCATGTTGAGGACGGTTGTGGTCCGATGTTTATCGGCCGCTTTGTCCGTGAACTGAGGCAGGGCCACCCTGATGCTTTCATGCACCGCATGGAGACCCTGTTCCGGGGAGTAAGCTATGAGATCGTGGGTGACGCGGAGAAATATTTCCAAAATGCATTCTATCTCATCACGTTGCTGTTGGGATTTTATGTTGAGGTGGAGCGCACCATCGCCGACGGCCGTATCGACATGATAGCCCAAACCAACGACTATGTATACATTTTCGAGTTTAAGTACGACAAGTCGGCGGAGGAGGCCTTGCGACAGATAGACGAGAAAGGCTATGCCAAGCCCTTTGCCTCCGACCCACGCAAGCTGATAAAGATTGGTGTCAATTTCTCAAAGGAGAAGCGATGCATTGACGGATGGAAAATAGCCGGGGAAAAAGTGTGATGTCCGTCCGACAAATTTCCTGCGTTGTTGGTGCCATTGCAGGGAAGGGCTTCATACCCTTCCACAAATAATGTTCGACCGATATTCAAATCGGTGGTGGTGTTTTTCCAAAACGGTTGCATGCCTTTGCGCCCTTAGCGGCTTGGCGAGAAAAAATCCCGCGGGAATAAGGTCTCTCGCAAAGGCGCAAGGATCGCAAAGATATGTACGATCCATGTATGGATAGAAAACGTCTTATTTTCCGCCTTGACACCGGCACATAAAATATTACCTTTGCGGCATCAACTTTAAAACAGAAAAGTTATGCCGAAAGAAA
>SAMEA3663069__coassemble_525_pt1 | contig 30091 bp, 22 predicted proteins | sample SAMEA3663069__metabat2_low_PE_007 | metagenome-assembled genome bin SAMEA3663069 (sample SAMEA3663069) | pig gut metagenome | biome: pig gut; feature: pig-associated habitat; material: faeces | place: France | collected 2012 | reverse complement strand
GCGGCAAGGCGCTCGGGAATGGCTATGTCGGCACCGATGATGCTGTCGACCTTCTCCTTGAACTTTGCGGGATGTGCCGTCTCGCAGAACACGCCGACCTCTCCCGGCTTCAGCTGCTCACGCAGGGCACGGTAGCCGCAAGCTCCGTGAGGGTCGAGGACGTATCCTGTGCGCTGGTAGCACTCGCGTATGGTCTCGCTGATCATGTCGTCGGTGTAGGTGGCACCGCTGATGTCTTCCTTTATAGCCTCCCACGAGCCCTTGTAGAGGTCGTAGACACGCGCGAAGTTCGACGGGTCGCCAACGTCCATGGCGTTTGCGAGTGTCTGCTTCGATGGCTTCGGCTCATAGCGTCCTGTCTGCAGGTAGTTATAGAATATGTCGTTGGCGTTGTTAGCGGCGATGAAATGCTTTATGGGCAGTCCCATGCGCTTTCCGAACAGTCCGGCGGTGATGTTTCCGAAGTTGCCCGACGGGGTGCACATGACCATGTTCGACACACCGTCCTCCATCTTCAGGACACCGCTCTCCTTCAGACGTGCGTAGGCGTTGAAGTAGTAGAATGCCTGTGGCAGGAACCTGGCTACGTTGATGCTGTTTGCCGACGTGAGGCGCATGTGGTCGTTGAGTTCCTTGTCCATGAACGCGCTCTTCACCAACGCCTGACAGTCGTCGAAGACCCCGTCAACCTCTATCGCCGTGATGTTCTGTCCCAGTGTCGTGAACTGGCTCTCCTGTATCTTCGATACCTTGCCCTTGGGGTAGAGGACGTAGACGTGAATGCCGTCAACGCCTAAGAAGCCGTTGGCAACGGCAGAGCCGGTGTCGCCGGAGGTTGCAACCAATACGTTGACTTCTCCCTTCTCGTCCTCGCGCTTGATGAAGTACTGCAGCAGGCGCGCCATGAAGCGAGCACCTACATCCTTGAAGGCGAGCGTGGGACCATGAAACAGCTCCAGGGCATAGATGTTCTCGTCAACCTTGTGTATGGGACAGTCGAACGACAGTGTGTCGTAGACAATGCGTTTCAGGGCTTCCGGCTCTATGTCGTCGCCAAAGAACGCATCGGCGACATTGCGTGCGATTTCCCGGAACGACAGTCCGTCGATGTGGTTGAAGAACCCTTGCGGAAGCTGGTTTATCTTTTCGGGCATGTAGAGACCGCGGTCTTCTGCCAAGCCCTTCACCACTGCCTTCTCCAGTGTGGCTAATGGCGCTTTCTTGTTAGTGGAATAATATAGCATCTTTTCTCTTATCTTTTGTTCATGATTCTTTCTGCTCCGCCCTGTGTCCGTTCTGTCTGTGGCATAGGGCGGCTTTTGCTTACAACTCCATGAATTTCTCCATGAACTCGTTTAGTGACAGCATGCCGTAGGAACCGCTGACGCAGCTCTCCTCGTCGTACTCCTGTACACCGTCGGGCTCTATGCCCGGATACCAGAAGAGAAATGGCACCGGCTCCTTGACGTGTGTGCGTATCTCTACCGGTGTGGGATGGTCGGGCAGTACGGCTATGGCGACAGGCTCTTCCCATGTCTTTACTTCGTTGTAGATAGGCTCCACCACACGGTGGTCGAGGTATTCTATTGCACGGACCTTCAGGTCCAGGTCGCCGTCGTGCCCTGCCTCGTCGGTAGCCTCAAAGTGCAGGAATACGAAGTCCTGGTTGTAGAGCTGTGTGAGTGCCGCCTGCACCTTGCCTTCATAGTTGGTGTTGGCAAGACCGGTAACGCGCGGCACCTTGATGATGTCCAGTCCGGCGTAGTGCCCTATGCCTCTGATGAGGTCCACGGCAGAGATGACGCTTCCGGAATGAATCTGTGGGAAGAGGTCCTTCAGCGTCTCCATTGACGGACGGTAGCCACCGCTCCACGGCCAGATGGAGTTTGCCTGGTCCTTGCCTTCCTTTGTGCGCTCAATATTTAGCGGGGCCTTTGGCAGCAGCTCCTGGCTCTTTCTTATGAGGTCGTTGAGGAGGTCGGCGGTCTGCTGTGGCGTGAGTTCAGCCTTATGGGAGTCTTTCGAGTCGTCATAGTTCTCCTCCGGCTTTACCAGCAGAGGCTCCCATGGCTCGTTGGGGTGGTCGTGTGGACCTACGCACTCAATGTGCTTGTTGCCGCCCTTGATGATGAGCAGGTGGCGGTACTGTATGCCGGGGATGAAGTGCACGCGGTCGTTGCCCAGCTGCTCGTCAAGATATTCGATGAGCTGTGTGCCTTCAGCGGTGCTGAGGTGCCCTCCGTGGTGGTTCTTTATCTTTCCGTCGGCGATAGTGATGATGTTGCACCGTATGGCGAGGTCGTCGGGACGCATCTCATAACCTATTGATGCCGCCTCAAGCGGTCCTCGTCCTTCATACACCTTGTTCAGGTCATAGCCCAGGATAGCCGTGTTGGCAACTTCCGAGCCGGGTGCAAATCCGTCGGGGACTGTTACGAGACGTCCAGTGCGTCCGCGCTTGGCTAACATGTCCATATATGGAGTGTCGGCAAACTGTAGGGGAGTTTTCCCCTCAAGCCTTTCTATGGCATGGTCAGCCATGCCATCACCTAATATAATAATGTGTTTCATAAAATGCTTATCTCATTGATTAACGTCCCCTCCCCCTTAGGATAGGGTTGGGGAGGCTACTTATATATTGGCAATGCTCATGATGTTGGCGAACACTCCGGCGGCTGTTACTCCAGCACCGGCGCCATAGCCCTGAATGAGCATAGGATATTCCTTGTAACGCTCAGTGGTGAGGAGGACGATGTTGTTGGAGCCTTCGAGGTTGTAGAAGGGATGGTCAGAGCTGACAGCCTTCAACGCCACGCTTGTCTTTCCGCCGTCCATCGTAGCCACGAAGCGCCATTTCTTGTGCTCCTTCTCCAACTCCTTGCGGCGGCTCTCGAAGTCAGCGTCCAGCTCTGGCAGTTTCTTCCAGAAGTCTTCCACCGATCCTTTGAAGAATTCATCGGGGACGAAGAGATGTTTCTCCACGTCCGCTTGCTCCACCCTGTAGCCAGCCTCACGGGTTAGGATGACCAGCTTGCGTATGACATCGGTGCCGCTGAGGTCTATGCGCGGGTCCGGTTCCGAATAGCCTTGCTCCTTGGCTCGGCGCACGGTCTCAGAGAACGGAACGTCGGCACTTATCTCGTTGAATATGAAGTTCAGTGTTCCTGAGAGCACAGCCTCTATGCGAAGAATCTTGTCACCGGAGTTCCGCAGGTCGTTGATGGTGCCAATGATTGGCAGTCCTGCTCCCACATTGGTCTCGAAACGGAACTTCACTCCCCGGGCTATGGCTGTCTTCTTCAGCTTCACGTAACTCTCATAGTCGCTGGAGGCTGCAATTTTGTTTGCCGCAACCACCGATATGTTGTTTTCCAGGAACGACTGGTAGAGGCCTGCTATCTCCTTTGATGCCGTGCAGTCGACGAATACGGAGTTGAAGATGTTCATTGCGATGACGTTGTCGCGAAGCTTTGCGGGGTCGCTGGGCTCACTGTTGCGTAACTCCTCCTTGTAGTTGGCAAGGTCGATGCCGTCACGGTTGAAGATGGCGTTGTGCGATGAGGCTATGCCCACCACGTTGAGCTTGAGGCGCGAGCGCTGCTTGAGGTCTTCATACTGGTTGCGTATCTGGTCGATGAGTCGTCCGCCGACGGTTCCCACTCCACAGATGAAGAGGTTCAGCACCTTATACTCTGAGAGGAAGAACGAGTCGTGGAGGACGTTCAGGGACTTCCTTAGCGACTTGCCCTCAACGACGAACGAGATATTGGTCTCGCTGGCTCCTTGTGCGCAGGCTATCACGCTGATACCGCTCCTTCCAAGGGTTCCGAAGAGCTTTCCGGCTATACCGGCGGCATGCTTCATGTTCTCGCCGACTATGGCTATTGTGGCCAGTCCGCTCTCTGCGTGCATCGGGAACATGCGTCCGTCTTCTATCTCAGCCTTGAACTCGTCGTTGAGAACGTCGACGGCAGCATCCGCGTCGGCATCGCGCACACCTATGGACGTAGAGTTCTCTGAACTTGCCTGCGAGACCATGAACACGCTGATGCCGTTGCTGGCAAGTGATGTGAATATCCTTCGGTTCACACCTACCACACCCACCATGGACAGACCGGTTACGGTGATAAGCGTTGTCCCGCTGATTGACGATATGCCTTTGATAGGCTTTCGGTCGTTCTCTATCTTTTGCTTTATGATGGTGCCCTTGCCGCTGGGATTGAACGTGTTCTTTACTTTTATGGGAATGTTGCGTACGCAAACCGGGTAAATCGTCGGAGGATAAATGACCTTGGCTCCAAAGTTGCAGAGCTCCATCGCCTCTATGTAGCTGAGCTCGTTGATGGTGTAGGCGGTCTTGATGACATGTGGGTCAGCGGTCATAAATCCGTCGACATCGGTCCAGATCTCAAGCACTTCGGCGTTGAGTGCCGCCGCAATGATGGATGCCGTGTAGTCGCTTCCGCCACGTCCGAGGTTGGTGATATCGCCGCTCTCACTGTCCCGGGATATGAAACCGCCCATGACGCTGATTCTTGGAAGCTCGGCAAAAGCCCCTCTGACCAGCTTGTAGGTGAGGTCGGAGTCGAGACTGCGCCGTCCGTGTAGGTCATGCGTCTTGATGAAGTCGCGCGAGTCGAACCATTTGGCACCACGGATGAGCGTGGCTACAATGTTGGAACTCAGCCGCTCGCCATAGGAGACGATGGCATCCTGCGTCTTGTGACTAAGATCATGGATAAGGAAAACACCGTAGAAAAGGGATTGAAGCTGCTCAAAAAGCGTGTCTACCTTGTTGAAGAGCGATTCGCGGTCGGCGGTGTCGGTAATGATGGTGTCAATCATGTTGTGGTGTCTTTCCACAATAGCCTTATACTTGTCCTTCCAACTTTCGTCGCCCTTATAGGCAAGACGGGATGTCTCCAACAACTTGTCAGTAATACCGCCAAGGGCACTGACGACTACAATGACTTCCTGGTGCTTTGCCTCGCGCTCAACAATGCTTTTTAAGCTGAGAATGGATTTCACGGAACCTACGGACGTTCCGCCAAATTTCAATACTTTCATTTACAATATTAATTATGTGGTTATTATTCGGCACACCCTCTTACAATAAGGGAAATGCAAAACTTGAGTGCAAAAATACTAAGTTTTATTACAACAGCCAACAGTTTTAGAATAAAATTGTTTATTTTTGCACCAAAATACCTATTTAATGTTAGATAGACGATGACTTACGAATACCAACTTCGTGTCCTTCCTCAGCAAGGATACAATGAAGATGCCATAAAGCAATATCTCTCCCGTGAGAAGGGACTGGACCTAAGGACGCTGACTGCCGTCAGGGTGCTGAAGAAGAGCATTGACGCGCGGCAAAGAACCATCTATATTAATCTGAAGGTGCGCGCCTACGTGAACGAGTCTCCTGATGATGAGGCTTACGCGCGGACGGAGTATCCCAATGTGGAAGACCGTCCACAGGTTATTGTCGTTGGCGAGGGACCTGGCGGTCTTTTCGCCAGCCTTAGGCTTATAGAGCTGGGCTATCGGCCAGTGATAATAGAACGGGGCAAGGATGTCCGTGAACGCAAGAAGGATTTGGCAATGATTACCAAGACGCAGAAGGTAGACCCGGAGTCGAACTACTGTTTCGGCGAGGGAGGGGCAGGTGCCTACTCTGACGGAAAACTCTATACAAGAAGCAAAAAGCGTGGGAACGTGGACAAGATACTGAATGTCTTCTGCCAGCATGGAGCCTCCGCGTCCATTCTCTATGATGCCCATCCCCATATAGGTACCGACAAGCTTCCGCGTGTTATCGAGAACATGCGCAATACCATTATTAGATGTGGCGGCGAGGTTCACTTCCAGACGAAGATGGTCTCGCTGATACTTCATGGCGATCGTTCCTCCGAAGATCCTCTTTCCATAGAGGAGGACAGGGCAGTGGTGTCGGGTGTCCGGGCTGTCTATCTGCCAACAGGAGAGGAACTTTCCTTCCGTGGTCCGGTCATACTAGCCACGGGACATTCCGCCCGCGATGTCTATAGATACCTTGCCAATGCCAAGATAGAGATAGAGCCCAAGGGCATAGCCGTTGGAGTGCGCCTTGAACATCCGGCGCATCTTATTGACCAGATTCAGTACCACAACAAGAACGGAAAGGGAAAGTACCTGCCTACCGCCGAGTACTCAATGGTAACTCAGGTCGAGGAACGAGGCGTCTATTCGTTCTGCATGTGTCCGGGAGGTTTCGTCATTCCTGCCGCAACGGGTCCCGGGCAGATTGTTACCAACGGCATGAGCCCTGCCAACAGAGGCACACAGTGGAGCAATTCCGGTATGGTCGTTGAGATTAGGCCGGAGGATGTGGAGAGCAATGCTTGCTCGATGCCGGAAGTTAATGAGGCAGGCTGTGGAGACTCTTCAGGCTTGCCAGCAGATGGCGCAGTCCATTCGTCCCTTCTGTCAGTTATGAACTTCCAGGAGCAGCTGGAGCGTGCCACATGGCATCAGGGCAATATGCGGCAGACGGCACCGGCTCAGCGCATGGCTGACTTCGTAAATGGCAGGCTTAGCTATGACCTGCCCAAGTCAAGCTATGCTCCCGGACTCATCTCCAGTCCGCTTCATTTCTGGATGCCGCCATTCATAGTGTCGCGCTTGCAGCAGGCTTTCAAGTTCTTTGGCAAGCACCACCATGGTTTCCTGACCAATGATGCGGTAATGATAGCTTCTGAGACACGAACCAGCTCCCCCGTAAGAATACTCCGCGACCGCGACACGCTTATGCATGTCCGTGTCCGTGGCCTCTTCCCCTGCGGTGAGGGTGCCGGCTATGCCGGGGGGATTGTTTCTGCCGGTATTGACGGGGAGCGTTGCGCTGAGATGTGCTCCGAATATCTGAAGGGTCTTGTTGACCACGCTGTGGTCATGGGATGACCGCAGTTTGGTCATGGGATGACCGCAGTATGGTCACAGGGTGACCACAGCTTGGTCATACTATGATTGTTTATTGGTAAAATGTTCTTTCATCGGTCCCTGCATGCGTCATAGGTGACAAGAAGGAAGTTATTAGTTTGCGAAACTTGAATCATATATAATAATGTATTAGGTGTCATGCTCACAGATTTTATGACTTTTAGATGTAAATATAACGTTTTGTTGTATTTTCCGTTGAAAATGTTTGGAGGTTGAATGAAAAATGCGTAACTTTGCAACAACAATAAGAAAATACAGAATATGACAATAATGAATAACACAGCATGGTGGTGGCGTCGCTCAGGATTTAAAAAGTCGTGAGAAACGGAGCCGTGCGGTTATTTCCAACAGATAACGAGAAAGAAAAAAGGGCTTGTCGCAATCACGACGAGCCCTTTTTCCTTTATTGGAATATTCATGAATTGAAACGGACGTAAGTCTACGATAAGAAAATACAGAATTAAAATATAAGAACTATGGACGTAAATGGAATTTTTAATCAGTTGCTCAACCATGAGGAGCTTACTCGTGAACAGACAAAGGAAATACTTATCGGTATTACGAAGGGAGAGCTGAACGATGCAGAGATTTCCGCCCTGCTGACGGCAATACAAATGCGCGGCATAACAGTTGACGAGCTGTTGGGTTTCCGCGATGGCATATTGGCAACGGGAGTGCCCGTCCCATTGAATGCCGACCGATATATTGATGTTGTGGGCACGGGTGGCGACCGTAAGAATACGTTCAATATCTCTACCACTTCCTGCTTCGTCATTGCCGGAGCAGGCTATAAGGTTGCAAAGCACGGCAATTATGCAGCTACGTCTGTCAGTGGCGCGTCGAATGTTATTGCCAATCACGGCGTGAAGTTTACCGACGATATCGACAAGCTCAACCGTTGTCTTGATGGATGCGGCATCGTCTATCTCCACGCCCAGCTGTTCGCAAAGGCAATGAAGTTTGTCGGCCCGATCAGAAAGGCACTCCCGTTCCCAACCTTCTTCAATCTGCTGGGCCCGATTATCAATCCCTCGAAGCCACAGTGCCAGCTCCTGGGCACGGCGACACTCGACCAGATGCGTCTCTATAACCAGGTGTACCAGCGTCTTGGCATCGATTACGGCATCGTGAACAGCATTGACGGATACGATGAGATTTCGCTTACAGGAGACTTTAAGGTTACCACCAACAACTATGAGAAGGTGTTCAAGCCGTCGGATCTGGGCTTTGACTATGCGAAACCTGAAGAGGTCGTCGGTGGAGCCACGGAAGAGGAGGCAAAGCAAATCTTCGACAACGTCCTTGCCAACAAGGCATTGCCTGCACAGAAGAATATCGTCCTCGCCAATGCCGCTTTCGGTATCCAGGTCTTGGAAAAGGGCAAGAAGGATATAGGCGAGTGCGTTGAGATTGCACGCGAGAGCATTGACAGTGGCAAGGCATTGTCAACCTTCAAGAAGTTTGTTGAACTTAACTCGTAAGGTAAGGATTATTATAGTTGTTCGCCATCAGCCATCGTCAATAAGAACTTTATAAGCTTTTATATGGATATTTTAGAAGAGATAGTAGCACACAAGCGGCAGGAAGTGGAGGAATGGAAGTCTATGCTCAGCTTCCGCCGGCTTTATGAACTGACGGAGCCGATGCTTGACGAGCCCGTCGCATCGATGAGCAAGGCCCTGCGCGAGAGCAAGACCGGCATTATCAGTGAGTTTAAGCGTAAGAGCCCGTCGCGTGGCTGGATTCATAAGGACGCAAAGGCTTCCGTGGTGCCCCGGAGCTATCAGGACAATGGAGCCTCGGCGTTGAGCATACTCACCGATGAGATGTATTTCGGAGGATATGATGAGTTCATCCAGGATGCCAGGGCTACGGGTGTAACCATCCCCATTCTGTACAAGAACTTCATTATCGATGAGTATCAGCTTCTCCAGGCGCGCCATTGTGGTGCCTCGGCAGTGCTTCTCATTGCGGCAGACCTGACCCTTGAGGAGTGCAGGCATTTGCTGGAGACGGCTCATCAGCTCGGACTGGAGGTTCTGCTTGAGATGCATTCTGAGAAGGAGCTCGACTATGCGGAACTGGAACCCGATATGTGTGGCATCAACAACCGCAACTTGGGAACATTCATTACAGACGTGCAGAACTCCTTCCGCCTTGCCGAGAAGTTGCCGAAGGACATCGTAAAAGTCAGCGAGAGCGGCATATCGGAACCTGCAACGGTGAAGGAACTGCAAGGTGCTGGCTTCAATGGGTTCCTTATGGGCGAAAGGTTTATGAAGGAGGTTGAGCCGGGCAAGGCATTGGCTGATTTCATTTCGGCATTGTCGGAATAGTGTTGCTTTACTCTCACGGAAATAAAAGTTTTTCAAAAGAACTATGAACAAGGACTTGATAATTAAGGTGTGTGGAATGCGTGATGCTGACAACATCAATGACGTTTCCGCTCTCGACATCAACTGGATGGGCTTCATCTTCTACCCCAAGAGCCCGCGCTATGTGAGGCAAATCAGTTCCAACGCAGGCATAATTCCCGATTACTCGTCGCTGAAGGAGAAAGCGACAGCTGATGATGCCGGCAGGATACGTCGTGTGGGAGTCTTCGTCGACGATATGCCTCAGAACATCGTTACACGCGTGTTCAACTATCATTTGGATATTGTGCAGCTCCACGGTTCGGAGAGCCCAGTAATGATTGACAACCTCCGCCGAACCCTGGACCCGGACATACGCAAGGGGATAAAAATCATGAAGGCAATCAGTGTAAAGTCGGATGACGACATACTGAAGTGCAAGGACTATGAAGGTCATGTCGACTATTTCCTCTTCGACACCAAGACGCCGCTGAAAGGCGGAAGCGGCGAGCAGTTCGACTGGTCGGTCCTTCAATCCTACGATGGGGCTACACCATTCCTGCTCAGTGGCGGAATAGGTCCTGACGACGCTCGCCGTGTCCGTGCCTTCAGTCATCCGCGATGCATTGGCATAGATGTCAATTCAAAGTTCGAGAAGGAGCCGGCATTTAAGGATGTTGATATGCTCCGGAAATTCATCTCAGAGGTAAGGGCATGACGTGTCAATATAAAAATTTGGGAGAAAGATGATGTTTGTTGCGATATAGGAACAAAGAAGAACAAAAAGATTGATTTACTTGATATGAATAAGATTAACGATTTATTCAGGAACCGTGGCAACCGTAAGCTGTTGTCTCTTTATTTCTGTGCCGGTTGTCCGACACTGGACGGTACCGGCGATGTCATCAAGGCCATGGAGCGCAAGGGTATAGCTATGGTAGAAGTTGGCATGCCGTTCAGCGACCCACTTGCCGACGGACCGGTTATCCAGAGCGCCGGCACCGTGGCTTTGAAGAACGGAATGACGTTGAAGCTGCTACTCTCACAGTTGAAGGCTATCAAAGGCGAGGTGAGTATCCCATTGGTAGTGATGGGCTATCTGAACCCTGTCATGCACTTCGGCATTGAGAATTATTTTAAGGCTTGCGCTGATGCTGGCGTGAGCGGAACGATAATCCCCGACCTGCCTTTTGAGGACTATATCAATGATGTGAAACCAATTGCCGATAAGTATGACATCAGGGTTATCATGATGATAACACCTGAGACTAGCGAGGAACGCATCCGCTTCATCGACGACCATACCGACGGCTTTATATATATGGTCTCGTCGGCTGCCATCACCGGCGCGCAGCAGAGCTTTAATGATGCCAAGATAGCTTATTTCAACCGGATTAATGCCATGAACCTCCGTAATCCGAGAATGATTGGCTTTGGCATCTCCAACAAGCAGACGCTGGAGTCGGCACAGGCTAATGCGGCAGGGGCAATAATCGGTTCAAAGTTTGTGACGCTCCTCAATGAAACTAATGACCCGGACAAGGCCCTTGACGAGCTCTTTGAGGCATTGAAGAAATAATAATCAGATTTTTAGACATGAAATACGGAGTAGACGAAAAAGGATTCTTCGGACGTTATGGCGGTGCCTACGTCCCGGAAATATTATATAAGGTTGTTCATGACTTGCAGGAAGCCTACAAGCCTATCATCGAAAGCAAGGAATTCCAGGATGAATACTATGCCTTGCTGAAGGATTATGTGGGTCGTCCATCGCCATTGTACTATGCAAAGCGCATGAGCGAGAAGTACGGCTGTCAGCTCTATCTGAAGCGCGAGGACCTTAACCATACCGGCGCGCACAAGATAAACAATTGTATCGGTCAGGTGCTCCTGGCAAAGAAGCTGGGAAAGACACGCATTATAGCCGAGACAGGAGCCGGACAACACGGCGTGGCTACTGCTACTGTCTGTGCGCTTATGGACATTGACTGTGAGATATTCATGGGTAAGACCGACGTGGAGCGCCAACACACCAACGTGGAGCGTATGCGTATGCTCGGGGCAAAGGTACATCCCGTGACAACCGGGAACATGACGCTTAGCGATGCATGCTCAGAAGCTATCCGCGACTGGTGCTGTCATCCGCGCGACACCTATTATATGGTGGGCTCTACCATGGGACCGCATCCTTATCCGGATATCGTAGCAAAGATGCAGAGCGTTATCTCGAAGGAGATAAAGTGGCAGCTGAAAGAAAAGATAGGACGTGATTATCCTGACTATCTTATCGCCTGTGTGGGCGGTGGCTCCAATGCGGCAGGAACCATATACCACTATGTCGATGACGACCGTGTGAAGATTGTACTTGCTGAGGCAGGCGGACAGGGAATAGACACCGACCACACTGCTGCTACCATTCATTGCGGTACTGAAGGCATTATCCATGGAGCGCGCTCCCTTGTCATGCAGACTGATGACGGACAGATAGAGGAGGCGTTCACGATCTCTGCCGGACTCGACTATCCTGGCATTGGACCTATGCATGCTGACCTTGCAGGTAAAGGCCGTGAGAAGGTGCTGGCAATAAATGATGATGAGGCTATCTATGCTGGCTATGAACTAACGAGAATGGAGGGTATTGTACCGGCTATAGAAAGTGCGCATGCCGTGGCAGCACTGAAGAAACTTACTTTCAAGCCTTCTGATGTCGTTGTCCTGACCGTTAGTGGACGTGGAGACAAAGATGTCGAGACTTACCTTAAGAACAAGAAAATGGCAAAGGAATATGGCAACTTTTAATTATCAGACCAAATCGAGAAAAATTCTTGCCGACCTTTTTACGCCGGTGGGAGCGTATATGTGTCTTCGTGATATCTATCCGCAGAGCATCCTTATGGAAAGCTCTGACTATCATGGACACGACAACTCCAGAAGTTTCATTGGCATCCATCCCATAGCACGGATAGCTGTGGCGCATGGGGTGATAACTTCTCTCTATCCCGACGGAAAGGAGGAACGTCAGAATATCGACTCTTCTGTTAAGGGACGTGCCAAGGAGCAGGTAGCAGATGCCATTAATGGATTTCTTGGCAGATTCAAGGTTGAGGGGAAGGGCTCTGAATATTTCGGGGTCTATGGCTTCACCGGCTTCAATGCCGTTCGATATTTCGAGGACATACCTGTCAAGGACACTACAATGGAGAAAAATGACGCGCCTGACATATTATATATAATGTATAAGGATATCATTGTCTTCGACCATTTCAACAATACCATGGAGTTCGTTACCCTTGGCGATGAGGCTGATATTGACACGCTTGAGAAGGCAGTTCACCGTACCAATGTTAAACCATACAGCTTCCGACCTGTTGGAGAGGCTACTTCGACACTTACCGATGAGGAGCATAAGGCAAACATCCGCCGATGCGTCCAGCACTGCTATCGTGGCGATGTCTTTCAGATAGTTATCTCGCGTCGTTTCATCCAGAAGTATGAAGGCGATGACTTCAAGCTCTATCGCGCACTGCGTTCTATCAATCCGAGCCCTTACCTCTTCTATTTCGATTTCGGAGGCTTCCGCATATTTGGTTCCAGCCCTGAGACCCACAACCGCATTGTAGGCAACAAGGCTTTCATCGACCCTATAGCCGGGACAACAAAGCGCACTGGCGACACTGAGCAGGACAAGAAGAATGCAGAGTTCCTGCGCAACGACCCAAAGGAGAATGCTGAGCATGTGATGCTGGTTGACCTTGCACGCAACGACCTTAGCCGCAACTGCCATAATGTTAAGGTCGACTTCTATAAGGATATGCAGTTCTACAGCCATGTCATTCACCTTGTCAGCCGGGTAAGCGGTGATCTAAATGAAGGCGCGGATCATATAAGGGAATTCATTGATACATTCCCGGCAGGAACACTCTCAGGAGCCCCAAAGGTTCGTGCCATGCAGATTATCTCAGAACTGGAGCCACATAACCGTGGAGCCTATGGCGGTTGCATAGGGTTTATCGGGTTGAACGGCGATTTAAATCAGGCAATTGTTATCCGTACCTTCATCAGCCGCAATAACGAACTGTGGTTCCAAGCTGGTTCGGGCGTTGTTGCCAAGAGCAATGACCAATATGAATTGGAAGAGAGCAACAATAAGCTTGGCGCTCTTGTCAAGGCAATAAAAATAGCAGAGAAAATATGAAGAAGATAGTCGTTATTGACAATTATGATTCGTTTACATACAACCTCGTCCATCTTGTAAAGGAACTTGGGGCGGACGTCGACGTAAAGCGGAACGACCAGTTTCAACTGAATGAGTTGGAACCATATGACAAGATAATACTTAGTCCAGGCCCTGGAATACCTTCCGAGGCTGGCCTGCTCTTGGACGTTATTAAGACCTATGCCGGCAAGAAGCCTATATTGGGTGTCTGTCTCGGACATCAGGCTATAGGAGAGGTGTTTGGAGCAAAACTTGAAAATCTCTCTGAGGTCTACCACGGCGTGGCAACACCGGTAACATTGAAGGACGGCGATCCGTTGTTTGCCGGACTGCCCAAGCGCATTGAGGTGGGACGCTATCACTCATGGGTGGTGTCTCATGACGGCTTCCCTGACTGCCTGGAAATTACTGCCGAGAGCGATGAGGGACAGATTATGGGTCTGCGCCATAAGACGTTTAATATCTTCGGAATACAGTTCCATCCCGAGAGTGTGCTCACTCCTGAAGGAAATGTAATCATGAGGAACTGGCTGGACATGCCTGACGAGGGCTAAGACGATGTGAATCCGACTGGAATACGCCAGTCGGATTAATAATAGAACAAAACCAATAAAGCCCTGTCGTCTTTTGGACAACAGGGCTTTATCAACATGTAACCTAAATACTCTCTCTAACTATATATCTCTCAAATTTCTTCTTTCTCTATTTGTCTCTATTTAGTCATTCTTTGCAGAAACGAACAATCCAGCAGTTGTGATTACTCCAAAGATTATCGTTGCCAAACCTGCAATTTCAAATATCTCCATGATTTCTACCTCCGTACTAATTCTTTTTCGTTTGTTATTGTTGAGGAGCTCCTCGTCAGAGTCTTCCTCTTCAGTGGGCTCTCATTCTTTTCGAGTGCAAAATTAGTACCATTAAGCGATGTTGACAAGTTTTTCGTTCTGTTAATCATTAATGGCTTTGTTTTGTTGCCTAAGGTCAAGTCGGTTGATATTGGTCAATTTTTGTCAGTTCTACTTTGTCATTCCGTCAGATTATGTTATCTTTGCATGGCAAATACGCTAGGCGCATGAATTTTGTTAACAAGATAATAAATAAGTTGAATGGTTATAAGTCTCAACATCATAAGGACTCAACAACCAATAATATTAAAGGCTCAGATATGACATTATACCCAAAACTCATTACAGATGCACTGTGCCAGGTGGTTTATCCTGGTACGAAAAAGAACCTTGTAGACAGTGATATGGTCGCTGACAATATACGCATTGACGGCATGAAAGTTAGTTTCTCGCTTGTCTTCCCCCGTGAGACCGACCCGTTTCTCAAGTCTACAATCAAGGCTGCGGAGGCTCAGATACATTATTCCATCTCCAAGGATGTACAGGTGACGATAAAGCCTGAATTCAAGAGTGCCCCACGTCCTACAGTCGGAAATATGTTGCCTGGAGTAAAGAACATCATTGCCGTTAGCTCCGGCAAGGGTGGTGTTGGAAAGTCGACGGTCTCTGCCAATCTAGCTATCGCCTTGGCTAAATTGGGATATAAGGTGGGACTGCTTGACACCGATATCTTTGGACCGTCAATGCCCAAGATGTTTGGAGTTGAGGATGCGCATCCCTACGCTGTAGAGAAAGACGGACGCCAGCTGATTGAACCAATAGAGAAATATGGCGTGAAGTTGTTATCCATTGGTTTCTTCGTCAATCCGGATACGGCAACACTTTGGCGCGGCGGAATGGCGACGGCGGCATTGAAGCAGCTTATCGGCGATGCCGATTGGGGCGACCTTGATTATTTCGTGCTTGATACTCCGCCAGGAACGAGCGACATCCACCTTACGCTCCTCCAGACCGTCGCCATTACCGGAGCCGTGATTGTCAGTACGCCTCAGAAGGTGGCGTTGGCAGATGCCAGGAAGGGCATTGACATGTACACCAACGATAAGGTGAATGTGCCTATTCTCGGACTTGTTGAGAACATGGCCTACTTCACTCCTGCCGAACTCCCCAACAACAAGTATTACATCTTCGGCAAGGAAGGATGCAAGAACCTGGCAAATGAGATGGGGCTCCCACTTCTTGCACAGATACCTTTAGTTCAGAGCATATGTGAGAGTGGCGACGGAGGCGCACCGGCAGCTACTAACCCGGACAGTGTTACCGGTCAGGCGTTTATAAGCCTGGCACAGGCAGTGGTAACGGCAGTCAATCGCCGTAATAAGGAAAAGGGTAAGACCAAGATAGTGCAGGTCAATAATGAACATTAAGTTTCTAAATACGACAAAGGGACAGACACTCGTGTCTGTCCCTTTGTCTGTTAACGGCAATCATCTGTTGACGCGGTTCCCGCATGGGCTGCTGTCACCTTATATCATTCGTCTGAATGTAGGCATGACTCTGAGTATTGTATTTGGAATCTGTTAGCGACAGACGGAAACCAGGCGAAGCTCAGTCCGTTTCCAGTTTCTTCTTTAATTGCTCCAGACGTTCAATAGCATGTCTGCGCGAAGCGTTTATCTGAGCCCTATAGACAAGGCATGTGCAGAAGAAGTAGACTACAGTTTGTATCCAAAGTGCCTGATATTCCGTAGCCATATCCTGCAATGTTCCTCCCATGCTGCTTATCTTCATGAATCCCCTTATTCCGAATGTAGATGGTATGAACCAGCTCACTGCATTCCAAAAGCCGGGAATGTTGCTCTGTGGCCATGATATTCCGCTCATGAAGAGGAAAGGAACCGATGTGAAGACTACCAGGAGAAGAACGTTCTCACGATACCGTACAAGGCAGGACAGCATCATTCCGAAGAATATGCATGACAGGATATATGGAACCATCAAACCTATAAGGTCAGTTGCGTGGACTAATGAGGTGTAATGGAAGAAGCGTGGCACGCATAGTGTTATGTAAGCCCCCATAACGCAGTATATCATAAAGTAGCAGAGTCCCTTTCCCAATACTATTCTGAATATTCCGTTATAGTGCTTGCTTATCGGCACTAGGTCCTTGTATCTGTTGTTCTCGCGTGCTGTTCCCGCTGAAAGCCCTATTCCCAAGAGAAGGGTCTGTTGCAGGATTAGCACAAGCACGCACGGGAGGAGGGCATTGCCATATCCTCCCGGTGAGTTGAATATCTCTATCCGTTCCACATCTATAGGCGATGTGCTGATTTCCTCGTCCCTTATCGTGATGCTTCCCGACTTTGGCTTCTGTATTTCCGAGCTCATGTCGAGTGCGATGGCCTGTGCCGTCTGGTAGATAGCCTTATAAGTGAGCATGAGGCTCATATCGCAATACACGTCAACGACGGCTTTCTCCCCACGTCCTATTTGTTTCTCAAAGTCGGGTGGAAAGTAAAGCGTTCCATGTACTTTCTGTTTGCCGACCAAGTCCTTTGCCTCTTGGAGGTTGTTGCAGTAGTATGCGGCATGTGTGTCTGGTGAGGCATCGAACATGTTTATGAACTTTCTGCTTGCATTGCTGTGGCTCATGTCGACAATGGCAACCGGAACATCCCGAACCACCTCGTTATTATAAATCCATGAGTAGAGCAGGGGATAGCCAAGCGGGACGAGGATGAAGAATATGAGCATGCCTTCGTCCTTGAAGGTGTTCTTCATCTCCAGCCACCAAATATAGCACATGTCGTTGATTCCCTGTGAAATCTGTGCAAAGAGTCCTTTTTCGTTCTTCATGGCATTATGGGATATAAACATAGTTGAGCATAGCCTTCTTCGTGTTCCATAACGTTAATATAGGAAGACATGCGAATGCAACCATTGCGACAACGTTGAGCCATGCGTCGATGAGCGGAAAGCCGTTGAAGATGCATAGCTGATAAATCATATAGTAGTGCCGGAGTGGTATGAGCTGTGCCACTGCCTCTATCATAGAGTCCATTGCAAACACGGGATAGGTGGCTCCGGCGGCTGAGAATCCTATTACCGCCCATAGCGAGCAGATACTCATTGACATGCGCAGGCTGGGCATAAGTCCGAAGGCAAATATCCCGAAGCCTTCCGCCGACAGCACGGTTAGAAGGGCCAAGAGTATTATCTTGTCCGTTCCTCCGGGGTGAGGGAAATCCATGTAGCCATAGATGTACCATGAATAGCACATCATAATGGTGAAGAAGATAAGAAACTGTGGAAGGATTTTACCTGTTATTGCTACAAATATATTATTGTCGGCCATTGCCAGCCACTCCTTTGAGCGGTTGAACTTTAGTTCCGTGCCGATGCTGTAAGCCGTTATCAGGAACATAAACAGGAAGAGAATGCCCGGAATCATCACCGTTGACAGATAGACGTTGTAGTTCATCCACGGATTTCCGAGCATGTGCAGGTTGACGGATATCGGTTGCAGGAACTGTTCTATCTCGATAGGCGACTTGCCCAATGCCGATAGCTTTGTCGCTCCCACCGATGCCGAGCTGAGCATGGTTACAGTTGTAAGGTCCTTGAACATCATGCTGCCCGCAACCATGACCACTCCGCTATAGTAGAACGACACCTTTGGCTGCCTGGTGGCAAGGAGCTTGTCGGTTGTGCCCTTTGGCAAATAGAGAAAGGCATAGATTTCGCCACGCTGAATGGCCCTGCGCGCCTCGTTGACGTTATTGAAATATGCCGTTACTTTTGTCGATTCAAAGGCATCGAGCTTTCGGACCATCGCTCTGGTCGTTGATGTGTTGTCAAGGTCTACGATGCCGCATGGCATGTCGGTAGGCTGTCCGTCGTCCATGAGTGATGTGAAGAAGACAGTTACCAGCACGGGCCCCACAATCATGCAAAAAAAGTATATTGGGTTGTGTGCCAATATACCGCATTCCCTGCGGGCTATGCGCAAGATGTTGGCTATCACCGTCAAGGCCTTTCCACGTATGGACATTCTTTTGCCTGAGTTGTGATTGTTTACTATCTTCTTAATGTTCATTATCCTGTGTTACTTATTCTCGGTAAATACGCAGGTCGGTATTTCCTATTCTTTGACTATCAACGACATGCCCGGTTTCAGCCCGTCAATTTTCTGCAGCGGACGTGCCCGTACCTCGAAAGTCTTCAGGTCATACTGTCCTGTTGTCTTTGTGGCTTTCCATACAGCGTACGTCCCTTCGTCCTTTATGTTGTAGATTTTCATCTCAGCTTCTTTGTTGAATGCCGGAATAAACACCTTGAACGTGTCCCCGACTTTCTTTCCGTTGAGCTGGTCTTCTCGTACATTGAATGTGCCCCACATATCGTTGACCATCGAGATGGTCATAATTGGAGAGCCCATACCAACCAACTCGCCTACCTTGGGATATATGTCGGTAACCACTCCTTCTTGTGTTGCCACCTGCACTGTTTCCTTTATCAGAGACGAGACAACTCCGACAGCGTTCTTTGCAGCCTCCGCCTGTTTCTTTGCAGCTCGTTTTTCTTCCTCCCGACTGCCTTCCTTGGCCATTTCCCAGTTCGACTTCGCCGTTGCCGATGCAGCCTTTGCTACATCATATGCAGCCTGGGCCTCGTCTCGCTTCTGCGCCGATACCACGCCCTCACTGTATAGGCGTTGCATACGTCCGTAAGTCTTTTCGGCAATATCCTGGCTGGCAAGTGCCTGTTGATAAACCTGGTAAGTCGCGTTGACGGCTTCCTTGCGTGTCGGTGCGTCGGTGAGGTCGCTGATGGCACTGCTGGCACCTGCCGTAGCCTCGGCAACCTTCTCCTGTGCGTCTACCTCCGGGGCTTCAAGCACGGCAAGCGTATCGCCAACGTGCACGTAATCGCCTTCCTTTACCCGGATGCTTACTACTCGTCCCGGAAGCTTTGACGAAACCCTGTATTCGTCGGCCTCCATTTCACCCTGTATTGTCTCCGGAGTACGGTCAAGGGTGAAGAATCCTATTACTGCAACTATCAGTACTACTAGCGTAAATCCTGCTACGGCAAGTAATATGTTGTTGTGTTGAGTCTTAGCGCTCATGTTCTTGTGTTTATTCTCTTGTTTGTTTATTCTCTTTTGCTCAGAAGAGGACTGGCAGTTTACTTTAGAATCTTCCAATAGCCTTCTGATAAGCAGCCTGTGCTATCTTGACGGCAATCTCGGCATCTGTCTTCTGGCTTTCAGCCGTTTGCCATGCTGTCTGTGCGTTCATCACGTCAGTAACAGTCATGACACCCTCCTTGAAACCGATATTGGCACACCTGAGGTTCTCCTCGGCACTTGCCATGTTCTTCTTAGCCGTTTCCAGTCGGGTCTGGGCATCGAACATCTGAAACTGTGTCTGCTCTACCTGCAAGTGTATCTTATCCCTGGCATCGGCATACTGAAGTTCTGCTATGCTGGTTGCGTTCTTTGAAGCCCGGATCTTGTATTTGCCTTCACCCCAGTTCCAAATTGGCACATGCACCACTACGCCTATGTTCCATACTCCTGAGAAACGCTCGCGGAAACCATTGAAGAGGTTAGGGTTCATCTCTGTGAATCCGCCCGTAAGCCCAATGTGTGGAAGATAGAGCGAACGTACAAGCTTTGTTGCCTGCTTGCTCATGTCGATGGTGTTCTGCAGCATGCCAAGTTCAGGCCTTGCGTAGTAGGCAGTGTCGCTGGCGGCTGTAATGTCATATCCCGTCACTATGCCACGACGCCCCTCATCGACGAGTTTTATGTCGCTTTTGATGGGCAGTCCGCAAAGCTCGCACAATGCCATTTTAGCCACGCTGATACCACTCTCCAACTGGCTGATTGTCATTTCGGTGGTGTTGACACTTACGTCTACCCTCAGTTTGTCGGACTTTGTTGCTACTCCAGCCTTGAGCATCTTGCTTACATCGTCGTCGAGTTTCTTTGTAAGACTGAGATATTCCTCTGCCGTTCTTTTCTTATTGTGCAGTGATACAACCAGCCAGTATGCATTGTCGACGGTGTAGAGAACGTTCTGCCGACGGGCTTCTATGTCGTTTGCAGCCATGTCCTCTCCAATCTGTGCCATGCGGTTTGCAGCTGTTATGGCTCCGCCCATGTATATGGGCTGCGTTACCATGATGCTTCCCGAATAGACGTTCTTTGTGTTGGAGCGGAAGGCATCGGTAATGGAGCGGCCAATGTTGTTGCCCGTTGTCTCTGCCGTCCCCGCTACACCTGAAATCTGCTGAGCCAGCAGCTGTGCGGCGTCCTGGGTGAGAAATCCCTGGCTGACAAGACCGTTGATGATGCCGCTCATCTGATTGGTCAGTGTGCCCGTTGCGGTCGTCCCTAAATTGTTGAACGCCGTCTTTTGCTCACTGTTGAGCAGGGAAATTTCCTTGGTGAAATGCTGATAGCCTCCTAATCCATCAACATGTGGCAGATATTTCGTCTTTGCAGCCTTATGGATGTTCTGCGCCATGTCGGCCTGCAATTTCGACATCTTAATCTGCTTGTTGTTCTCCAGTGCCAGTTGGCGGCAGTCCTGCAACGATAGTGTCCTCTGCGCGCTTGCCGGCATTATTGCCATTACGGCTAAGGCTATTACAAGTATTTTCTTCATTTGTCTTTTCTTCTCTGTTAATCGGCTACAAAATTAACCCTTTTCAGCCGAACAGACAAGTATCTAATACAATGTATTTCTTTATAATTCTTAATTCTTGTTTTAATGTTTACGTTCTGAATAATGTTGTGGTTGTATTTGTCTGTTTAGAACACACATGGCAGACTAAGCAGCTGGTATTCCAGTGTGCGTGCCAGGCGCTGGTGTCCTAAGTCGTTGGGGTGCAGACGGTCGGTGTCGGGGTCGTGGTAGTTGACTGCCGATTCGTCGAAGAGCGGAAATAATCCGCTTGTTGCGTTGACATCTATCACTGGCACAGCCCAAATGTTTCCTGCCTCTTTTACTTTTTCAACATACTTGTCGAAGTACTCGCCTGCCTTGTTCTGATATTCCTCTGTGGGCTGGATGTTCTTCTCGCCACCATAGAAGTAGGCGCGGTGGATAGGTGTGAGCAGGACAATCTGCTTCTTGGGCCATCGCTTCTTCAACAGAGCCATTGCCTTGTTGATTCGTCCGCAGAAAGTACTGTCAGTATATATGAATGTCCGTTTCTTCCTTGTTACTATAGCCTTAGGCTCATGCACCGCCGCGAGCACTTTCTCGTCGCTTTCCGTGTACCATTCGCCAACAGGCACGGCAGCATTGAAGTCATTAGTGCCGATGAATATCATTATTGCGTCGAAATCATCGCCGTGCTCCTTTTGCAGCTTGTCGGCTTGATGGGGTATGTCGTTCCACTGCCTTCCGCTGACACCATATACATATGGCGTTATCCCCAACCATTCCTGAAGGAAGTTCCAGTATTTCTTCTTTGAGCCTGAGTTCCTTGGGTCGGTGATGGAGTCGCCGAAGTATGCTACACGGCGTCCTTGCCATGGATGTGATACCATCATCTGCGACAACGATGGTATGCAGACCGCGATGACTAATAGTAGAATTAATGTTTTCTTCAACATCTGTTGTCAGTTTGTCTTTGATAAGTTCTGAATTTTGCGAACATGTGCAATAAGAATATCTTCTTGATTGTCGAGTTCAGCTATTTTCTTTGCAAAGATAAATAGTTTTTGTGGATTTTTCTTATCTTTGCACCAAAATAAAACTAATTTATGAAAAAAATATTAGATATACTCTCATTTCTGTTGATTTTGGCCAATGTGGTAACATCTTGCTTGTTCTATTTCACTACAAAAGAGATAGCCATTCCAAAGCATTGGACAACGGTGGGACAGATGGACGCTTATGGCGAGACATGGATGATTCTGCTGCTTGCAGGCATATCCGTGCTGGTCTATTTGCTTATGGTGGTGAGTGAGAGACACCACGTCGTGAACCTTCCCTTTAAAGTAAAGCACGAGCCCTCAGCCCGCCCTTATGTCGACCTTATGCTGGCATGGACTAACTTTTTTGTAATGCTGATACTGTTCTATGTCGACTTGGCAGTTGCGCAATATGTCGGTTTGAGCATGCCGTTGTTCTATGGCTTGATAATCGTGTTGTGCATAGCCGACTTCTACTACACGCGAAAAATCTACCAGTGTGGTAGAAATAAGCTGAAAGAGTAATCATTCGATAAGGTAGGAAGCTTACAGAAAGTGATAAATTTCGCCTGATTTGTAAGTTCTATGCTTTCACGAGCTAAAAGCATGGTTTTTGCAGTGTAAAAGCATAGCTTTTGCACTGTAAATGCATAGCTTTTGAAGGTTAAAAGGATAGTATTTGCAAACCAATCTCATAGTACTTGCTAACTACCTGACTATGTGATAGTTGCAGAATGGTAACTGGGCCGGTTCCCTGCGATCAGATCTTTTTATATAGCTTTGCGGCTTGACGAGTCGTAATGATTTCCGTTTGGCGTGTATTGCCATTGAAAGTGTCTTGCCTTTAAGTCGGGGTCCTGTCTTATAAAAACAAACCGCACCCTGCCTAAGCAGGATGCGGCAAAGTTCTTAGATAGTTTTTAGTTTGAATTAGGTCTTATGTTTCGTCTTGGCAGACGCTCTTGCGGCTTGTTTGTAAGTCGCTTTCGTTGAGCGAGTTGCCGGTTAGGTTGTCATTGATGCAATTAAAGTCGGTTAAATTTCGTTTACAAAGGTAATATATTTATCTCGCCGGACAAAACAATTCGTCTTTTTTTTCTTCATTTTTAGTTCTTTCCTTATTATTGGCAGTAGGTGGCGAAAGGCTCGAATTGAAACAGGCGCATTGTTTGTTAGTGATGGAAAACCTGGGGATAATCCGTTTAGACACTGTGCCTGGATGCTGGCGTTCATCTAATAACATTCGGGATATTTGCCGTTTTAATTTAATGCGGAGCCATTTTAGTTAGTTTGGCGCATTTTGAAAAGTAAATGCTGTATAGACCAAAACATGTGCTCAAATACACTTAAAGGCTGTTAAATATGTCTTAAAATATATGGTACTATTAAAATAACAAGTATCTTTGCACTTGAAAACTAGAAGAAGCTTTTCAGTTTTCTTATGTTGAACATGTTTAACGTGCTTTAGAACATTTGACTACTGAGATGTTTAGTAACATATAATAAAGGTAACGATATAAATGTAATATATTAATCACAAACTAAACAATGAAAGAAACAAACGTTAAGCCGGCTGACGGAAAGCTCGGCATTATGGTTGTTGGCTGCGGTGCAGTGGCAACTACGTTCATGACTGGTGTACTGATGGCTCGCAAGGGACTTGCAAAGCCCATTGGATCAATGACCCAGTATGACAAGATTCGCGTTGGCAAGGGTGCTGAAAAGAAGTACCTGCACTATAAGGACATTGTCCCTCTGGCAAAGCTGGACGATATAGTCTTCGGAACATGGGATGTCTATCCTCAGAACGCTTATCAGGCAGCTGTATATGCCGAGGTGCTGAAGGCAAAGGACATTGAGCCGGTGCGCGATGAGCTGGAGGCAATAAAGCCGATGAAGGCTGCATTCGACAAGAACTATGCCAAGCGCCTTGATGGCGACAATGTAAAGGACTGCAAGACGCGCTGGGATATGGTTCAGGCATTGAAGCAGGATATTAAAGACTTCAAGGAGAAGAACGGTTGCTCACGCATCGTGGTTATATGGGCAGCGTCAACGGAGATTTATGTTCCTTACAACGAGCAGTATCATGGCACGCTGGACGCGCTGGAGAAGGCAATGAAGGCAGATGACCGCGAACATGTGGCTCCGTCGATGTGCTATGCTTACGCAGCCCTGACGGAGGGTGCCCCGTTCATCATGGGCGCTCCGAACACCACGGTTGACATTCCTGCCATGTGGGAGCTTGCAGAGAAGACAAAGATGCCTATTGCGGGCAAGGACTTCAAGACAGGACAGACACTCGTAAAGAGTGGCTTCGCTCCTATACTGAAAGTAAGAAATCTGGGACTCAGCGGATGGTTCTCAACCAATATCCTTGGCAACCGCGACGGACTCGTGCTCGATGAACCGGCGAACTTCCATACTAAGGAGGTTTCAAAGCTCTCGACATTGGAGACCATCCTGCGCAAGGAAGACCAACCGGACCTCTATGGAAATATCTACCACAAGGTTCGCATCAACTATTATCCGCCGCGCAACGACAACAAGGAAGGCTGGGATAATCTTGACATCTTCGGCTGGATGGGTTACCCGATGCAGATAAAGATCAACTTCCTGTGTCGCGACTCCATTCTCGCCGCTCCTCTCCTGCTTGACCTCACACTCCTCATGGACCTTGCGGCACGTGCCGGACGCTATGGCATACAGCGTTTCCTGAGCTTCTTCCTCAAGAGTCCTATGCACGACTACACAAAGGGTGAAGAGGCTGTTAACAACCTCTTCGACCAATATGTCATGCTGAAGAATGCCATCCGTGAGATGGGCGGCTATGAGGCTGATGAGGAAATAGACTAAACGGGCACACTGCCTGTACAACACAAACCCTCCATGCCCACGTTTCTGTGGGTATGGAGGATTAACAAAGAAAACAATTATCAGTAGGCTGACATAGAGGCCTGTCCTATCCTGAGTTTTGAGGACGGTCTCAAGCCGACGACTATAACTTGAAGGTTTAAAAAACAAATTCCGGCCTATGGCTGGTAAAGGAAAAAATAATTATGGAAGGAGAAAAAAAGAAACGGTTTTCGGGTGAGGCTATATTCAAGATGGCAATGTTTGCCATCGGTCTTGTCTCTATTGTCATTATGATATTCTCCTTCCATGTAACGTGGGAGCAAATCCGGAATACACTCTTCGGCTCATGGTGGCTGCCAATAGCCGTGCTTCTGATGTGGGCTCCGCTGTACCTGATAAGTGCCTATGTGTGGCTTATAATCCTGCGGGGACAGGGACCATGCAATGTAGGACTGGGTATGATGTACAAGTGGAGTATAACGGGGTTCGCCCTGAACAGCCTGACTCCAATGGGACTCCTTGGTAGTGAGCCGTATAAGATTGTCGAACTTAAAGATAGGGTGGGGACGCAACGGGCTACATCGTCGGTGTTGCTCTTTACCATGACACACATATATACTCACTTTTGGTTTTGGTTCACTGCCGCAATCGTTTATGTCATCCTGGCTTGTATAGGTATCGACAAGATGAGCGTGTCTCTTGGCATAGTTCTTGCTCTGGGTGCGTTGTTCAGCTATGGCGGTATCTATGTGTTCCAAAAGGGTTATCGCAACGGTTTCGTGTTGAAGATGCTGCACGGCGTGGGGCATCTGCCGGGGATGAGACGATGGACTGGTAGAATGGAAGCGAAATATGGCGATGCCATACATACTATCGACGTGCAGATAAGCCAACTGCGGGGGCAGAACCCGAAGGTGTTCCGAAAGAGTTTCTGCTTGGAGTTCTGTGAAAGAATATTGCAGAGCTTTGAGGTGTTCTTTATTCTTATGTCGCTGGGTGTTGCCTCCGGCACTGGAGTGGAGGGACATCTTCTGTTGTTCGTGCACAGCTTCCTGATACTAGCATTCACGTCTCTTTTCGCTAACATCCTGGGCTTCATACCTATGCAGCTGGGAACGCGCGAAGGTGGCTATGCTGTGGCGGTTACTGTGTTCGGACTCACAACGGGCGTTGGAATGGCTGTCAGTATTGTCTGCCGCCTGAGGGAAATCATTTGGGATGCGTTCGGATTACTGCTTATGCAGATAAACAAGACGAGGCATTAATTTATGGGTCTTGTCATTAAAGGATTAAAGTTTTTATTAGCTATGATGGAAAATAAGGATAAGAAACATTCGTTCGAGAACGGCTACAAGGCAACGTTCAAGTCGGCCGATACCGAGGAATGGCTTGACAAGGTGTGGACACGCCCTATAGGCTACATTCTTGCAGTTTTCTTTCGAAAGATACACTTCACTCCGAATGCCGTCACAATTCTTTCAATGATTATCGGAGCTGCCTCGGCTTTCTTCTTCGCAAGTGGCAGTTACAGATATTGTGGGACATACGGACTGGAGATGAACCTCATAGCTGTGGTAATGTTAGCCGTTGCCGACTTCCTTGACAGTGCCGACGGACAGCTTGCAAGGATGACCAATCATAGGACTCAGCTCGGACGGATACTCGACGGAGCTGCCAGTGAGGTCTGGTTTATACCTATATATATTGCTCTAGTCATCCGTTTCTACTATCATCATTCTATAGAGTTCCAATGGATGGGCATTGAGGATAGTGTCCAGAACACTTGGATATTCACCGTGGCTCTGTTCTTGGCTTGTCTGTTCTCGGGGTTCGTATGTCATAGCGGACAATGCTCTCTGGCCGACTACTATCGGCAGATTCATCTCCTGATAGTAAACGGAAAGGCTGGAAGCGAACTTGACACGTCTGCACAACAGCAGAGTATCTATGATTCTATTCCATGGAAAGGCAATGTACTGAGAAAGGCTTTTCTGAAGACATATATAAGCTATACGGCTAAGCAGGAACGTTGGACACCACGCTTTCAGGATCTGAAGGCTGTCTTCAAGGAGAAGTTTGGCTCGCAGGATAAGGTGCCTGAAAATATCAAGCAGGAGTTCCGCCGACGCTCATTGCCTCTGATGACTATGGCTAATATTCTTACGTTCAACACGCGTGCCATATTTCTCTATGCCTTTAGTCTGCTCGATATGCCTTGGGCTTATTTCGTGTTCGAGATTGTCGTCATGTCGGGACTTAAGAAGTATATGAACTATAGGCATGAGAAACTGTGCACAAACATCATTAAAGAGATTAACAAAATAGGGTAGGGCATCACTATACATTATATATAATATAATAAATGAGAATTCTGATGGTATATTAGGTTGATTTTTGTATAAACGATTGTTTTCAGTAGATAATTTAAGATGAAGAAAGTATTACTTGTGCTTATTTTTATTGCAGCATTGATGCCTGCCATGGCACAGACGACGGGTAAGGTAACCGATAAGTCAGATGGTATCGGGATACCTTATGCTATTATCCATCTCAACGACAGGAATATTAATGTCAGTTGTGATGAGGATGGCAATTTCACGCTGCCTAAGAATCCGGGAAAGCATATGACGATAAGTAGCGTGGGATATGAGAAACGGACTATAGATATTCCAGAGGGCGACTACTTCGAGGTGAGCCTGAAGTCGAATGAGACGAGTCTGGCTTCGGTTACGGTAAAGGGCAAACGGCGCCGTTATCGCAGGAAGGATAACCCGGCGGTGGCTCTAATGAGAAGGGTCATAGAACATAAGAAGGCGGCGGACCTTACGCAGCTGCCTTATTATGAATATACAAGGTACCAGAAGATTACGCTTTCACAAGACAACATTGACACACTAAAGCATAAGCGTAAGCCATGGTATTTGGACCATGTGGAACAGTCTCCTTTGGATACTACGAAACTGATGCTGCCATTGACACTTGATGAGACAGTAATAAAACATATTTATCGTAAGTCTCCAAGGAGGGTGCTGGACGTCCTCGACGGTCAAAGGAGCTCTGGAGTGAATAAAATCTTCCAGACGGGTGAGCTCGTCAACACGTTGCTTAAAGAGGTGTTCCAGAGCGTCAATATATATGATGATTATATTAGGCTGCTGCAATATCCGTTCCCAAGCCCGATAGGGAAAACGGCAATATCATTTTATCACTTCTTCATACAAGACTCGCTAATGTATAAGGGCGATTCCTGCTACCATGTGCTCTTCTATCCGGCAAATCAACAGGATTTCGGATTTAAGGGGCAACTGTATATCACTAAGGACACTGCCTTGCAGGTAAAGTATTGTGAGCTGGTTATACCAAAGAAGAGTGATGTTAATTTTGTTGACAATATGATTGTTACGCAGTCATTCTCAAAACTGCCTAACGGCATGTGGGTACTTGACAGGGATGATATGACTGGGGATATGAAGTTGCTGGCTCTTACTCCAAAGTTGGTCGTTACACGTAAAACTACTTATGGCAATTTCTCTTTCGTCAACGATAATCCTCCACGCCTGCTAAAGGGCAAGGCTCCTACAAAGGAACAGCCAAGCGCAAGAATAAGAAACGAGCAATATTGGGAGGAAAATAGAACATTGCCGCTGACAAGGGGTGAGAACAATATGGATTACTTCGTCTATAGGCTGACTAAAAGCAAAAACTTCGGGTGGGCACAACTGGTACTGAAGATGTTTGCGGAGAATTTCGTGGAGACAAGTAAGCCGGGACACCGTAGTAAGTTTGATGTGGGACCTGTGAATACAATCATCTCGCATAACTTCGTAGATGGATACAGGTTGCGTCTCAGCGGAAGAACAATGGCGGCACTGAACCCGCATCTGTTCTTGAAGGGATTCGGCGCTTATGGTACTGACAGCCATAAGTGGTATTATGGTACTGAGTTGACATGGTCGTTCAACAAAAAGGAAAACTCACCGTTCGAGTTCCCTATAAGGTCGCTGACGCTCTATGATACATATGACCTCATGTCGCCTGCTGATAAGTACCTTACTAATAACAAGGATAACGTCTTTGAGTCGTTCAGAACTCAGAGCGTTAGGCAGATGTATTATTATTCTAGCCATAAACTGGAGTTTAAGTATGAGACTGAATGGGGAATGAATTATTCTGCATCAATAAACATTGAAAACGACAGACCTACAGGGGATTTGCATTTCATTCCTGTAACGGCACTGAAAAATGAAGATGGAACATATCCGGAAATCAACAGAATACATACTTCGGAAATTAGTGGAGCTATCGGGTTCTGCCCCAATCAGACATATGTTAATACGAAGCAGAGACGTTACCCGGTGAACCTGGATAGTCCGGTCTTCGAGATTTCTCATTCGATGGGACTTAAAGGATTTATGGGGGGAGATTATAACTCCAATGTTACTGAGGCTAAGTTGTATAAGCGGCAGTGGCTCGGAAGTTGGGGATACGTAAACATGAATGTTATCGGGAGAGCTCAGTGGAATAAGGTGCCGTTCCCGCTACTTTGCATGCCGCCCGTAAGCCTGAATTATTTTACGGATGTAAATGATGAGACTTTCAACCTTATGCGGAACATGGAATTCCTTAATGACCGTTATGTGTATTGGAGCGTTCTCTGGGACCTGAACGGGAAGTTGTTCAACCGTCTACCGCTAATTAAAAAGTTGAAGTGGCGTGAATTTATTGGAATAAAGGGAATGTGGGGACATCTGACCGATAAGAATAACCCTCTTAAGAATCCTGATGACCCTATGCTGTTTAAACTCCCCGAAGAATCAAATGTCATGTCCAATCAACCGTATTGGGAGGCGATAGTAGGCATACATAATATTTTCAAGTTCTTTGGAGTCGACTACGTGCGGAGACTGACATACAAGCACCTACCAAATGCCGACGAATGGGGCATTCGCTTCAACTTTATGATGTCATTCTAACATCTATAGTTAATTCTAAGATGTCATTCTTTCTAAGAAGTCATCCTTGATATAACGACTGACTCTTATGTGTTGATTGGTTATCATATGATATAAGGCAGCTAAAGTTTCCCACTTGCAAATAGCTCGCCCTTAAAGTCTTAAAAATCAAGAGA
>SAMEA3663069__coassemble_524_pt1 | contig 30142 bp, 23 predicted proteins | sample SAMEA3663069__metabat2_low_PE_007 | metagenome-assembled genome bin SAMEA3663069 (sample SAMEA3663069) | pig gut metagenome | biome: pig gut; feature: pig-associated habitat; material: faeces | place: France | collected 2012 | reverse complement strand
AAGCCTCTGTTCTCCGCTGGAAAGTTCCAGGAACGATCGGTCTTCCTTACCGGCAAGTCCGAAGACATCCATCCAGAATCTGCACCTGTCGGTCTCCTTTCCCGTGGGCTTGGCGTAGAGTCCGACGGAGTCCTTCAGTCCGCTTGCCACGACATTGATTGCTGGCATGTCGCGATGATAGGCACGGTGCATCTCCGGGGACACGTATCCGATGTGCTTCTTGATGTCCCAGATACTCTCGCCGCTGCCCCTCTGCCTGCCGAAAAGAGTGATGTCGCAGGCATAAGACTGCGGATTGTCAGCACAGACAAGGCTCAGAAGGGTCGACTTCCCGGCACCGTTCTGTCCGCTCAGAGCCCAGTGCTCGCCATTATGCACTGTCCAGTCGAGCGACTTGAGGATGGTGCGCTTGCCATAGACGATGCTGACGTGATTCAGTTTGACGACCTCATCGGAAACAATGTCGTCACCCTGATAAGGAAGGGAATAAATTTTCTCGGCGGTCTCGTCATCGAGCACACGTGAAGGCATGGGCTTCCTCTGCGAGAGATATTCCTCCAAAGTTACCTTCGGATACACCTTCATATCCTTTACTTCTACGACATGGGTGATAAAGTCGGGAATGTCGTCGGTTTTCGAGAGTATAAGTATTATTTGCAGGGCGCGTTCCTTCGTCAGATCTTTGAGAAGGGCGCGCAACTGGTCGCGTGTCTCAGCGTCAAGCCCTATGAAAGGATTGTCCATCATAAGCGTGCGCGGCTCACCGAAGAGAGCCGTCGCCAACTTGAACTTCCTCAGCTCGCCGCTGGAAAGCAAGATGATGTACTTGTCGAGGAAGCTGTCCATCTGGAACATGTCGTAGATATGAGCCTGCAGCTTCCGTCGTTCGGGAGTGTCCTCCCCAGCCATGAGGAACGCCTCCTCCAGCTTTTCGCCGGCAGTAGGTGTCTTCTCGTCAATCTCCGTCTGGTTCCAGCGCTGTTGCAGATAATAAGTGCGGTCGTTGTCGCCCCCATAGGTATCGCGGAACGTTATGTACTTGATGTTGTCGCTGACCATCTTGTGCCGGCTGGGAGAGAAGTCGTATTCCGGATCCTTCATAAGCAGCGGATGACTGCCCACTATAATATCGGCAAGCATCGACTTTCCGCCACCATTAGGACCTACTATTGCAATGTGCTCGCCATCGCAAGCCTCGAAGTTTACAGGTTCTGCCATACGCCATTTAGGCATACGGACCACTCCATTGGATATATTTATAATCTTCTGCATAGTTCTTTGTTTCCTTTAATAAATAAGACAGGTGCCGAAGCCATTGCCATAAGCGGCAGGTGCCTATAAATGTCCCGAAAGCTGTTTCGTCACGATCATGTCCCGTGGACTTTCTCCTTGTTCTTCAGCGCAAAATCCTTCCAGCTGCCATAGTGTCTGGCTCCTGTCTCTGGTCTTCCGAGCTGCAAGAAATGGCAGTATGCCGCAGCAAGTGCGTCGGTGGCATCGAAGAAATGTGGCAACTGGTCATCGCGAAGGTTCAGGAGACGCTGCAGCATGGCGGCTACCTGTTCCTTGGAGGCCTGTCCGTTGCCGGTAATAGCCATTTTTATCTTCAGTGGGGCGTACTCATGTATGGGCACTCCGTGATGAATGGCTGCTGCAATAGCCACTCCCTGGGCCCGTCCAAGCTTAAGCATCGACTGGACGTTCTTGCCGAAGAAAGGAGCCTCGATAGCCATCTCGTCGGGAAGATACTCGTCGATAATGCCGGTCACGCGGTCGAAAATCTTTCCCAAACGAAGATAAATATCCTTCTGGCGGCGCATGTCTATGACACCCATGACGACGAGCTGTGCCTTGTTTCCCGATACGCGCAGGACGCCATAGCCCATGACATTCGTTCCAGGGTCTATCCCAAGGATAATGCGGGAGTTGTCGTAGTGGTTCCTCGTCCTGGAGGAGTCTCCACCATGAAGGGTTTTCTCTTCCGCTTCTGCCGTATTGCCCAACTGGCCTGAAAAATCGTTATCTGAGTTCATTACAGGATGATTAAACAGTCATAAACATGAATGACGGCTGGGAAGGCTATCTGTCCATATAAGGATTATGGGCGAGCTCATCACCGATGGTCGTACTGTCCCCGTGTCCGGGAAGGATCGTCGTGTCATCGGGAAGCTGTGCCAGTTCCCGCAGGCTGTTTATTATCATGAACATCGAGCCACCCAAGTCGGTCCTGCCTATGCTGCCCTTGAAGAGCGTGTCGCCGGTGAACGCCACCTTCTCTTCCTTGCAGTAGAACGTTACTCCACCGGGCGTATGACCCGGAGTAGGAATGATGCTGAACTGGTGGTTGCCAAATGAGATAACCTCCTCATCGTCAAAATAGTGCCCCACGGGAGGAAAATCATAATCGACCTCTACGCCGAAAGTGTCCTTTGCCTGTCCCTTGAGGTTCTCTATGAGCTCGCGGTCCCCATAGCCGGCTTCCGGTTTCAAGCCGAACTCATCGAAGACGGTGTTGTTGCCGAAGTTGTGGTCGAGGTGTCCGTGGGTTACCAGCAGATGAACGGGCTTAAGATTATCATTCAAGATATAATCAACTATAGCACGCCGCTCCTCCTCATAGTAAGCTCCGCAATCAATGATGACACACTCCTTGGACGAATCGCTGACGACGTAGCAATTCTCCTTAATCATATTGCAGACAAATCTTTGTATATTCAACATATATTCAAACCATATTCTATTGTTGTCATGGCTGCCCTGCCAACAGGCAAACAGCGTTACAACGGGAGATATATAACGTATTTCTCAGCGAACCAGTCGTCCTGGAACCATTGGCTGATGTCGTCCACTTCAACGACTTTACCGAATGGCTTTATCTCGTCCTTTATGTCACCACCCTTCAGGACTATCAGCCCGTTCTCCACAGCATTGGAGTCCTTCGGCGAGACATTCTTACGGACCAACTTCACAAGATCAGGAAGCGGCATAACGGCACGAGAGACAACAAAATCGAATTTGTCGTGCTCGTCCTCACCCCTTTCGTGAACGCATTCCACATTCTTCAGCCCAACAGCGTCGGCAACTTCCTTAGCCACGCGGACTTTCTTGCCGGTTCCATCAATAAGGCGGAACTTCACATCCGGGAACATTATTGCCAAAGGAATGCCGGGGAAGCCGCCACCAGTACCAAGGTCAAGGACACGGGTACCGGGCTTGAACTTTATGAAACGGGCTATTGCCAGGGAGTGAAGCACATGGTGCTGATAAAGATTGTCGATATCCTTACGTGAAATGACGTTTATCTTTGAGTTCCAATCACGATAAAGGGCATCCAGCTGAGACAGCTGACTCAGCTGATTTTCAGTAAGTTCCGGGAAATAATGCAGTATCTCGTTCATTTTCTTTATTTCTTAACGATGGAGTTAACCGCAAAGTTACAAAATTAATTCGTAACTTTGCACCACTGATATTAATAAATAAGGTAAAAAGATGAAAGCAGCATTATTCGACCTGGACGGCGTGGTGTTCAATACAGAGCCACAGTATACCGTTTTCTGGGGCGGTATCTTCAAGGAATACTTTAATGACGAGACGATAGCGGACAAGATAAAAGGTTCCACACTGGTTCAGATCTATGAGCATTATTTCGGGGGTCGTCAGGACATACAGGATGAGATAACCCGGCGCCTCAATGATTTTGAGAAGCACATGCACTTTGATTATATTAAGGGATTTCCCGAATACATTTCCGGTCTTCGCCGCAACGGTGTAAAGACGGCAGTCGTCACCAGCTCCAACCGTGCGAAGATGGCGGATGTCTACGCAAAGCGTCCGGAGATGAGGCAATATTTCGATGAGATTCTCACCAGTGAGGACTTCTCCGAGAGCAAGCCATCACCCGACTGCTATCTACGTGGTGCGGCACGGTTCGGATTTGAAGCCAAGGACTGCACGGTGTTTGAGGACTCCTTCAACGGACTGAAGGCTGGGCGTGCCAGCGGCGCCTTCGTCATAGGGCTTGCCACGACCAACAGTGCCGATGCCATCCGTCCCTACTGCGACAAGGTTATATCTGACTATTCGGAATTATAGAACGGCATTGGCTATAGACAATAAAAAAAAACGGTTGGCTTTTAACTTGCAAAAGCCAACCGTTTAATTTTAAAAACCAACTGCTTAACACATAACAACTAACTTCATGCCACGTAACAAAGCACCGCATCATCGGTCAAGACGATACCCACTACCTGTCATTACGGCAATTATCGTTCCATCCTCGGATGTAATCTTCACCTCTGCATACGGCAACTTATGATGGTTCACAACCTCATGAGCCTCGGCATACAGCCATCCCTTGCGGGCAGGATTGAGGAAAGCTATATTCGAATTGGCTGAAACGGTGTTTATGCCATGGCTGTTCAACGCCGCGGCATGCGTAAGGTCGGCAAGAGTGAATATCGCTCCGCCTTGGCAAACGCCATTGCCATTGAGATGCCTGTCGGTAACAAGCATCTTAGCCTTAGCCCATCCGATACCCGAATCGACTAGCTCGGCACCGATGACATGGGAGAAATTGTCTTTCTGAAAGAGTTCCTTAGCGTCCATAGCAACAGTCCCGGCACATTACTCCGTCAGCCTTATCAGATCGGCGTCGTTCAGGGCATGGAAATTATTATCCCTTATAATCTTCTCAGCAGACTCTGTCTTGTCGGTCTTGAAGATTAATATGCCCTTGTTCTTCAACAGGAAAGAATAGAGATAACGTATCTCCACATCGTCAACTGCAAAGACTCGCAGAGCATCTGCAGCCTGCCCAGGCGAATTGTCCAACTCTATAGCCTCAACCTGAGTGAGCGTAACCGTTATTCCGGCATCCTTCAGGACAAGGAACGCCCTTTGTGGTTCAGAACATATCACACGGAGGATGCCGAAGTCCTGGGTGTCGGCGAGCGTTGTTGTTATAATCTGTATGCTGCCCTCCTTGAAAAGTTGCAGAACCTTCTCAAGTGTTCCGGAAGCGTTCTGTATGAATATTGATAGCTGACTTACCATGTTTCTATAGTCTAAAATTAATGGTTGAAAATACTATTTCTTATCGCGGAGGAAGGCACGGCGGTCTACGACCCTGACGGCCTTGCCCTCTGAAGTGGGAAGAGTACCTGCCGGAACCAACTTCACGTGCGGTGTCAGGAGTATCTCGTCATGCAGTGCGTGGGCTATTCTCTGCGTGAGTCCCTGCAGGAGTGTGAAGTCATCGGTGAAGCCATCGACGAGTTCCACTTCCACGGTCATGGCATCATTGCTTTCCTCAGTGTCAAGGGTAATAAGGTAGTTGCTGCCCAGCTCCTTGAACTGCATAAGAATCTGTTCAATCTGTATTGGGAATATGTTCACGCCTTTCAGCACAATCATATCGTCAGTACGTCCACGCATCCGGTCGATGCGCTTATGATGTCTGCCACAAGGGCATTCACCGGGCATTATCCTGGTCAGGTCGCGGGTGCGGTAACGCAGCAACGGCATAGCCTCACGGTTGATAGTGGTGAGGACCAACTCGCCCATCTGACCGTCGGGAACGGGAAGGAGTGTCTTAGGGTCTACAATCTCCACAATGAAATAGTCTTCCCATATATGCATTCCGTTCTGTTCCTTGCACTCGAAAGCAACGCCAGGTCCCATCATCTCCGACATGCCGAAAGAGTTATACGCCCTGACACCGAGCATGTTCTCTATGCGCTTCCTCTGCTCGTCGCTATGCGGTTCCGCACCTATGGCAAGGATACGGAGCTTAGTGTCGCGCCGAGGGTCTATGCCTTCCTGCTGCATGACCTCATAGATGCGTGATGCATAACTGGGAATGGCATGGACAACGGTCGTACCGAAATCGGTCATGAACTTTATTTGCCGCTTAGTGTTGCCGGCTGCCGCAGGAATGGTGAGCATTCCAAGTTTCTCAGCTCCATACTGAAAGCCCAGCCCGCCGGTAAACATTCCATATCCGGACGTGTTCTGGAAGACATCATCAGGACGGGCGCCGACCATCCACAGGCAGCGTGCCACAGCATTCGCCCACTCGTCAAGGTCTTTCTGCGTATGCAGGATTACGGTAGGGTTCCCGGTAGTACCGGACGAGCTGTGCAGTCGTACGCACTTCTCCAATGGCACCGAGCGAATGCCAAAGGGATAGGTGTCGCGAAGGTCCTGCTTTGTAGTAAACGGTATTTTTCTTAAATCGTCAAGCGACTTGATGTCGTCGGGCGAGAGCCCTATGTCGTCAAAGCGTTTCTTATAGAAAGCGGAGTTCATGCAATGGCGAACGGTAGCCTTAAGGCGCTTGAGCTGAAGCTCCTCAATCTGCTCGCGTGTCATCGTCTCCATCTCTGGGTTAAAGTATTCGCTGGATTTGTCCATTGTCATAGCTTTTATTTTTGCGATGGTCCATACCTTGATAGACTATTATAGATTTGATTGACAGAAATTGAGTATCCTTGAAACGGTGGCTTTACAACGGATGATCGGCATTAAAGGCGGTCATACGCTCGTCAAGGACAGGATAGAGTTCATCCCGCATGCGGCTTGTACAAGCACGAACGCCAGCCTCCTTGCTTCCCGTTGTGTCGAGGTTGATGGCACTCACGCCATAGCTGACGAGCTCACTGGCGAGTTCCGAGCCGTCCATATTGCCATAACCGAGCGTGAAGAAGAAGCCATCACCAACATTCATGGTAACATCCTTGTCATAGACAATATGAAAGCCATGGTCGCAGAAAATCCTCTTCATCTTGTTGGCACGACGCTCATACTCACGCGTATCCTCAACGAAGTTTATCTTACCCTCACAGCTGAGACGCAGCATCTCGGCATAACCATACTGAGTGCTTGCCGTACAACCGCTTGTAATCATATACAGGATTTCCGCCACAAGAGTAGAGCCGAACACTCCTGCATCATGGTAGCGTTCCTTAAGCGCTGGATAGTATGTATCATAAAGCTTGTCGCTTATGCAGACGAGGGCCATGCGCTGTCCGGCATAGCTGAATATCTTTGACGAGGAGAGCATAAGGATGTAATTATCCGTGTAGCGCGCAACTGTCGGGACATAAGGCGGCTCATAAGGATGTCCGAGGTCGCGACGGTAATCCATGCAGAAGTATGCCAAATCCTCCAAGACGACAGCATCGTACTTCGTCGCCATCTCGCCGATAATCTTCAGCTCACTCTCCTCCAGGCAGATCCATGCCGGGTTGTTAGGATTGGAATAGACGATGGCAGCGACTGTTCCGTCTGCCATTTCCTCCTCAAGCTTGGCTCTGAGACCTTCTCCCCGATAAGGATATATGTCGAATTCTTTCCATTGAATGCCCAATACGCGCAATTGCGATTTCTGAATAGGAAATCCAGGATCAATGAACAAGACCTTATCCTTGCCCGGTATGCGTTGCGTCGTGGCGATGAACGAGCCAAAGCTGCCAGCCACAGATCCTGTTGTAGGCACGCAGCTACGCGCAGAAATATCTACGTTTATAAATGCTTTCACAAACTCATGGGCCGCATCCTTCAATTCCCTTACGCCCGCAGCAGGTGGGTATTGTGAGCCAACGCCACGGTCAAGGGCACGCTTCTCGGCCTCAACGCCATAGTGGTTGACGGGCAGCCCCGGCGAGCCTTGGTCCATCCTAATAAACGGAATGCCGGTTTTCTGTTCAAGGTACTGAGCCACGAGCAGCGTCTCTCCTATGGTAGCATGCCCAAGGTCGGCGACATTATTCTCCCGGCATGCCTCTGCAACAAGTTCATCACTGAATATCTTCATGTTCTGTAAGTCCCAAATCAAATGCGGTGTAGTTCATATTGACAATCGTCTCTCCCTTTCTTGCGAAGACACGCCCTATAGCCTCTCTGAGCTTTTCGGTGGGGATGAGTTCCGAAAGACTGTCGGCTGCCATGCCGAGAAGAATCATGTTGGCACTCTTCGGGATGTGGTTATCCTTGGCGAGCTTGCCTATTGGCAGGAGCTTGACGTGCGGCAATGAGCGCAATTCAGCCAGGACAGCATCAGGATTTGGATAATTCGGAATGTTTATCAGTGGTTCCGACGATGTAACCACCCATCCGTCCTTGCTCAGGAATGGCACATAACGCAGGGCCTCCATAGGCTCCATAGAGATAATCAGGTCGGCATGTCCCTCGGGGATAAGGTCGCTGAAGATTTCCTCAGTGCTGAGACGAAGGTTCGACTGCACGTCTCCGCCCCTCTGGCTCATTCCGTGAACCTCAGCCTGTTTAAGATTGATGCCCGCCTCGGTGGCGGCCTCGCCTATGACGGTGGCTATCGAGAGGATACCTTGTCCTCCGACGCCAGACAATATTATGTCTTTCTTCATTTGCTTCTTTGGATTAAACGCCGCGACGATGCCACGGCTTACTGTCCGGCATGCACCGGCCGCTGCCATAGATGGCAACAACCGGACATAGCCTTTTACTTTTTTGACTGTTTGTTCTTCTCACGCATGTGGCGGGCAAGGGTCTGCATACACTCACGCCGTGGAATGATCACGCTGACATCAGGGTATTCGATCTCTTCCTTCAGCGTTTTCACTATCTCAGGCATGTTCTTTGGCAGTGGCACTACAACCCTCACATGCTCCGGCGGCACTCCCAATCCAATGCATATCTGCTCAAACTTATTGGTACCAGCCGAATCCTGACCTCCCGTCATAGCCGTTGTGAGGTTGTCGGATATGACTACAGTAATGTTGGCGTGGTCGTTGATAGCGTCAAGCAATCCTGTCATGCCGCTATGCGTAAAGGTGGAATCGCCTATGATAGCTATCGCCGGACGCTGCCCTGCATCGGCAGCACCCTTTGCCATAGTGATGCTGGCACCCATGTCGACACAACTTGCTATTGACTGGAAAGGAGGCAGGGCTCCAAGGGTGTAACAGCCTATATCGCCAAAGATACGGCAACCGTCGTACTGTGCTGCAATCTCATTCAGGGCCTTATACACATCACGATGTCCACACCCTTGACAGAGAGCCGGCGGACGGCCTACCACCTCGTGGATATCGTTGAACGTTATATCAACATCCTTGCCCAAAGCCTTTCGGACCCAATCTGGATTGAGCTCACCAGTACGCGGAAGGTCACCGGTCAAGCGTCCTCTGACAGGATAACCGGCACCCAGCATGCCGCGGATGCCCTCTTCTATGAACGGCTGACCGTCCTCAACGACGAGGATGGCGTCGCTTTCGGCTGCCAGCTGGCGGACCTTCTCCTCAGGCAAAGGGTACTGCCCTATTTTAAGAATTGCAGAGACGCCCTGAGGCCGTGCCTCACGCACGTAGTTATAGCCTATTCCCGAGGCAATGATGCCAAGTCCCTTGCCGTCAAGGGTCTCCAGAGTGTTGAGAAGCGATTGTTCTGACGATGCCTCCATCTTCGGCTGAAGGGAGATGAGAAGGCTATACTGCTTGCGGGCAATAGCCGGAAGGAGCACCCAGTGCTTGTCGTTATCGGGATGAAAGGCGTTCTGCTCGCGTGCGCTGTCGCTGACAACGACGTTAGAACGCGAGTGTGCCAGACGCGTTACCAGCCTCATGAGCACTGGCAGGCGCAGCCTCTCCGACAAGTCGAAGGCTTGGGACATAATATCGTAACATTCCTGCTGGTTGCCTGGCTCAAAAATTGGCACCATGGCAAACTTACCATAGAAGCGGGAGTCCTGCTCGTTCTGTGAGCTGTGCATTGACGGGTCGTCAGCAGCAAGGACGACGAGTCCGCCGTTAACCCCCGTTATGGCAGAGTTGACGAACGCGTCGGCGCAGACATTCATGCCCACATGCTTCATGCAGACCAAGGCGCGCTTACCGCAATACGACATTCCAAGTGCCGCTTCCATCGCTGTCTTCTCGTTTGTACACCAGCGGCTGTGGATACCGCGTTCCTTTGCCAACTGGTTGTTCTGAATAAACTCTGTAATCTCGGTAGAGGGGGTGCCGGGATAAGCATAGACACCGGACAGTCCAGCATCAATGGCTCCAAGGGCGACAGCCTCATCACCGAGGAGTAATCTTCTTTTTGACATATTAGTGGTTGTTGTTAGTTACAAGTTAGAGATTGAAAAGTTGTCGGCATCATTGAGGACAGGGAATTTCTCGCGGAAGGCAAGCAACGTGTCCATATTGATCTCCGCCGTTGCGGTGCATTCCTTGCCTTTCTCACATGCGGCAATCGTCTCGCCAAAAGCGTCAAGGACAACCGAGCCGCCAGCATATTCACAGGCAGGATCCTTTCCCACCCTGTTCACACCGACAAGGAAGCACTGGTTTTCTATGGCACGGGCACGAAGAAGCGCATCCCAAGCACTCTGACGTGTAGTCGGCCAACTGGCTACATATATAATAATGTCATAGTCGCCACGATTTCTTGACCATACAGGAAAGCGAAGGTCATAACAAATTTCCAGCAGTATTCTGAATCCCTTCCATTCCACCACGACACGTTCACCGCCAGCGGTAAATTCCTTATCCTCCCCACCATAAGTGAAAAGGTGATGCTTATCATATATGGCAACACTGCCATCAGGCTTCACGAAGCAGAACCGGTTGTAGAACCGTCCTCCTTCCTCGACAGCTATACTGCCAGCAATGGCGGCACGGGTGTCGTGTGCCGTCCGCTTCATCCAGCTCAAGGAATAAGAATCCCGCTCGGCGATGCCCTGCGGCTTGGTTGCGAAGCCGGTGGAGAACATCTCCGGCAGCACGTACAGGTCGCTGCCGGGATATTGCCTAATAACGTTTTCCGCACGGGAACAGTTCTCCTTTGGGTCGCCCCATGCGATGTCTTGTTGTAATATTGTAATTCTCATTAGCAGGTTAGTTGGCTAAGCATTTTTACATTTATAATTGCAAAAGTAGCAAATTATTCCTTTACTTCCAAACAAAACTACAATTTAAAATAAAAATGTGTGATAATTTGCCATTATCACACATTAAAAATCGATTCCGGTGGCACGAGGTGCCGTCTCTTCTATCCCACTATCTTAAACTTCGCGAACTTCAAAAGCAACTGCTTTCTACCAGTGTTACGAAACTCCACTGTTGCCTTCGCGTTCTCGCCGGTGCCCTCCAAGAGTGTAACCTTACCGATGCCAAAGCGCTGATGCTCAATGACACATCCGACACTCAGCACTCCTGCAGCGGTTTGAATACTTGACGGGGTGTTCCTTGCTGTGACATGTCCCCCCGACGACGGTCCCGTGGCATCAACAGGTCTGACAACCGGCTTGGCGACACGGCGGAACCGTGTCCCTTCTGCCGAGAGCACTTCCCTGGCACGTGCCGAGAATGGATCGACGGGGTTCTCAGGCTTGCGCGGATGGGTAACCTTCAACTTCGGGTCAGCCATAAACTGTCCGGCAGCGGGCACCGAGTTCTGATAACGGTCGTCAAGACGTGGTCCCGACTCCCAAGGACGTGGCTTGCGGTCCCACGGCATCCTATTACCATATCCTCCCCTTCTGCTACTTCCGAAGGCTGGCTCCCGTGTGTCATAATAATCGTCTGAAGGCTCATCATCCTCATAGGACTTTATCAGCGACTTATCGATATCGGCAAGAAAGCGGCTAGGGACATCCACCTGCATACTCCCGAACCTGAACCGGTTGCGGGCATTGGTCAGTATGCAGTGGCGCTCAGCACGGGTGATGGCAACATATAGCAATCGCCGTTCCTCCTCTATGCCACGCTTCGACTGTGCTGCCATGGGACTGGGGAATATCTGTTCCTCCAGACCAACAACAAAGACAGTCGGGAACTCCAGTCCTTTGGCAGCGTGAATGGTCATCATCGTAACCGTATTATTGTCGGCATCATCATTGTCCTGGTCGGTAAGCAACGCCACATCGGCAAGATAATCCCGCAGATAGACCTCATCATCCCTGCCCTCTTCCTGATTAGCAACTACAAACGACTGCATACTGGAAAGCAGTTCCTCTAAGTTCTCCTGCTTGGAAAGGTACTCAGGATCCTTCGACGAGTAGATGTCGGCAGCTATTCCACTTTGCCTTATAATCTCCTGTCCAAGAGTGTAGACATCCGTGTTGGCTGCCTGGACGATAAAAGACCCTATAAGGTCGCGGAATGCGCCAAGCTTTGCCATTGTTCCCTTATTGACATTAAGCCCGTAGAGACCAGGGTGCGATATAACCTTCCAAGGAGATACTCCGCTGCCTTCAGCTGCCGCGTTGACCTTCTGTATTGTCGTATTGCCTATTCCGCGTGCCGGATAGTTCACTATACGGAGGAACGCCTCCTCATCGTCGGGATTAGACACCATCCGGAAGTACGCTATGACATCCTTTATCTCCTTGCGCTGGTAGAACGACAGTCCGCCGTATATCTTATAAGGTATGCCGTCCTTACGGAACTCCTCCTCGAACGGACGGCTTTGGGCGTTGGTACGGTACAGGATGGCGAAATCGCTGTAGAGTCCATTTTCGTCCTTACGGATTTTTCTTATCTCATTGGCGACGATTGCCGCCTCCTCCTTGTCACTGTAGGCAGGCCGGTACTCTATCTTGTCACCCGCCGCCTCGTCGCTATAGACATCCTTCCGTATCTGTCGTTGGTTGTGTTTCATCAGGGAGTTGGCCGCCTTGACGATATTCTGAGTACTACGGTAGTTTCTTTCCAGTTTAAAGAGCCTTGCTCCCGGGAATTTCTCCTGAAAGTCGAGGATATTGTCGATATTGGCGCCACGGAATGAATAGATGCTCTGATAGTCATCGCCGACGACGCAGACACGATTATTGCCGCCGGCGAGCAACGACACTATTTCCTGCTGGGCAGAGTTGGTGTCCTGATACTCGTCGACAAGTATGTAACTGTATCTGTGGGAATACTTCTGCCGTATGTCATCATTATCACGGAATAAGATATATGTATTGAGAAGAAGGTCATCGAAGTCCATGGCATTCGCCTGTCGAAGATGGCTCTGGTATGCCTTATAGACAGACGGCAGGGCTTCCAACCCCGCCTCCTTGTCGCGTTCTGCAAAACCGGCATCTTCCTCATACTCCTCGGCGGTGTAGAGTCCGTTTTTAGCACGTGATATAATTCCCTGGACAGTAGAAGGCTTGTACTTCTTGTCGTCAAGTCCCATCGACTTTATAATATTCTTGACAAGTGTCCTGCTGTCAGTCTGATCATAGATTGTGTAGTTAGACTGATAGCCCACATGCGCCGACTCCACCCGCAATATCCTGGCGAAAATGGAATGGAAGGTTCCCATGTTGAGCTCACGCGCCACATCGGTACCGACGAGTTTGCCTATACGGTCCTTCATCTCCCGTGCAGCCTTATTGGTAAAGGTCAGCGCCAATATGGCCCAAGGCTTCATGCCGTTCTCAAGAAGGTATGCTATCTTGTAGGTCAGCACACGGGTTTTTCCTGAGCCCGCACCGGCAATGACCAGCTGTGCCCCGTCGCAATATTCCACTGCATCCCTTTGGCTTGCATTCAAGTCGTTCAATATCTCTGACATCGTAATAAATAGTGCTTTTGTAACTAAAGAGAAGCCCTTCATTCCGGGAATGCCGGCATAAATTTCATCTGCCTAAGAATCCACGCCTGCCGTTTCCTCATATAAGGTCCCGGGTGCGCCGAACTGAAATGTCTGGGATTAGGCAGTGTGGCAGCGATGAGCGCACAATCAGCCCTTGTCAGTTCAGCTGCGGAACGGTTGAAGTGCTGTTCCGCCACGGCCTCAACGCCATATATGCCGTCACCCATCTCTATGGAGTTCAGGTAGACCTCCATGATACGCTGCTTCGACCAGAAAAGCTCTATCAGGAATGTAAAATAAGTCTCCAGACCTTTGCGCACCCATGACCGTCCCGGCCATAGGAAAACGTTCTTTGCCGTCTGCTGCGAGATGGTGCTTCCTCCCCTGATGCGCCCACCCTCCATATTCTCACGGGCAGCACGCTGTATGGCACCATAGTCGAAGCCATGGTGCTTCAGGAAGTTCTGGTCCTCGCTCGCCATTACCGCCACCGGCATGGACTTAGGCATGTCGTCGAGCGACACCCACGAGTGATGGAGCTTTATGCTCTCGCCGTCGCCAATCTGCTGGAAGCAGCGTATGAACATCAGTGGCGTGGCTACCACGGGCACGAACCTAAGCACTATAACAGCAATAATGGACGACGCGAAGAGCAGCACGAACGTCCATTTTGCAATTCTTAGAATTTTATTCATTTCATCAAAAGCCTCCCCGCAAAGGGGATAGGTGTTTGGATACCAAATAAAAGAACATTCCCCACCAGTCCGACCGGATTAACATCCTGTGCTTTGGAAGGGTCTGGCGGGAAACGACCGTATTACTCGCCTGCCTGCTTCTTGGCACTGTTGATCATGTCCTCAGAAGCATAGATATAAATCTCTACGCGACGGTTGGTCTCGTCGTTGACAGTATTCTCATGACCTGCCACAGGGTCGGAGCTGCCCTTGCCCTCTACAGTCTTGAACTGGCTGTCGGCAACACCCTGCTGCTTCAGATAAGTGACAACAGACTGTGCGCGCTTCAACGACAACGGGATGTTGATGGCGTCGGTACCAGTCTTGTCGGTATGGCCATAGACATTGATACTGCAATCGGAATTCTTCTTCAAGACGCCGGCAAACTGTGTGAGGTCAGTCTTCGAGGCGGAGCTCAGAGTAGAAGAATTCAGTGGGAAGAGTATTCCAGAGTTGAAGGAGACCTTGACCATCTTCAGACCGTTGGCATCGGTAACCTCTTCCACCTTGGCGTTCTGCACCTGTGCAGCCGTCTCCTGAGCCACCTTGTCCATACGATGACCAATGATGGCTCCCGTGCCAGAGCCAACGGCAGCGCCAATAGCCGCACCAATGGCAGTAGCCTTCGAGTCCTTGCCGATAATGTTGCCTATGATACCACCGAGAACAGCACCTGCTCCTGCGCCGATAGAGGCACCCGTTCCCTGCTTCGTATTACAACTAACGAGGGTCAGCAGGCACAGTCCTGCTGCGATAGACTTCATGTGTTTCATAATCTTATCCTTTCTTTTTTTGTTTCGTTCGCATTAAATTAATGCAAAGTTAAAATAAAAATCTCATTCTTGGTACTTTTGCCAACATTATTTTGTACTTTTGCAGTATAATTAAATATAATGTAATAAAAGTAAATGGCAAAAGAACTGAAACAACTGACTAAGCGGTCGGAGAACTACTCCCAGTGGTACAACGACCTGGTGATGAAAGCCGACTTGGCAGAGACCGCGCCTGTTCGCGGCTGCATGATTATAAAGCCTTACGGCTACGCTATATGGGAAAAGATCCAAGGCGAGCTCGACAAGGAATTCAAGAAGCTCGGCGTCAAGAACGCCTATTTCCCATTGCTTATCCCGAAGAGCTTCTTCGCTCGTGAGGCAGAGCATGTGAAGGGCTTCGCCAAGGAAAGTGCAGTTGTTACCCATTACCGCCTTAAGACAAGCGACGACGGAAAGGACATCATCGTCGACCCTGAGGCAAAGCTCGATGAGGAGCTCATCATCCGTCCTACATCAGAGACGATGATATGGCATACCTACAAGAACTGGATACACTCCTACCGCGACCTGCCTCTGCTCTGCAACCAGTGGTGCAACGTCATGCGATGGGAGATGCGCACGCGTCCTTTCCTCCGCACGTCGGAATTCCTGTGGCAGGAAGGACACACAGCACACTCTACAGCCGAGGAGGCGGAAGACTTCGCCAAGAAGATGCTGAACGTCTATGCCGACTTCGTGGAGGGATGGCTTGCCGTACCGGTCATCCGCGGCGTGAAGAGTCCTACGGAACGCTTCGCCGGTGCCCTCAACACCTACACCATCGAGGCGATGATGCAGGACGGCAAGGCACTGCAGAGTGGCACAAGCCATTTCCTCGGGCAGAACTTTGCAAAGAGTTTTGACGTTACGTTCCTCAACAAGGAGAACAAGCCGGAATATGTCTGGGCCACATCATGGGGAGTCTCGACACGTCTGATGGGCGCGCTCATCATGGCACATTCAGATGACAACGGTCTGGTGCTGCCTCCGAAGCTCGCACCTATACAGGTTGTCATCGTTCCTATATATAAAAAACAGGAACAGCTTGATGCCATCTCTGAGAAATTGCAGCCAGTGATTAAAGAGCTTGAGGCGGCAGGCATCAGCGTAAAATATGACAATGACGACACAAAGCGTCCTGGCTTCAAATTCGCCGACTACGAACTGAAGGGCGTGCCTGTACGACTGGTGCTCGGAGCACGCGACCTGGAAAGCGGAACCATAGAGATAATGCGCCGCGACACCCTGGAGAAGGAATCGGTACCCTTCGAGGGCATCGCAAAGCGCGTGGAAGCCTTGCTCGATGACATACAGAATGGCATCTTCGAGAAAGCCCGCACGTTCCGCGAGGAGCACACCTACGAGTGCAACAACTATGATGAGTTCAAGGAGCGCATAAAGGATGGTGGCTTCTTCCTCTGTCCTTGGGACGGCACCGCCGAGACCGAGGCGAAGATTAAGGAGGACACGCAGGCCACCATCCGCTGCATACCTCTGAACGTCGACCAGTCCGATGTCACAGGCACTGACATGGTCAGTGGAAAGCCTGCAAAGTTCAAGGTAATCATCGCAAGAGCATACTAATAATTATCCCACCAAGCCTCACGAAAGTGAGAGCTTGATGGGACTTTTTTTTATAATCATTATGAAGAAGACCATTCTATCACTTGCACTGCTGCTCATAGGCCTGACAGTAAGCGCGCAGACAATCAAGACGGATTTCAAGAAAGGAGACATCCGCAAGTACCTAACAGCCATGAACTTCAACGTTGGAGTACCGATGCAGGGAGAGATGAAAGGCTCTGCAACAGTTCTGACGACATACACGGTCACCGATGCCGGCAACGGCTGGACCGTGGAGATGAAGGTCGATTCGTTCTCGACAACGGGCAATGAGGACATCGTCAGCCAGTTCTCGGGCGAAAGCAACTTCAAGGCATTGCAGAAGACCCCGGCTATACTGAAGCTGGACTCCAAGGGTTATATCACCGACATCGTGAACTCCGACAATGTGCTTGCGGCGATAGCGGAAGTATCGATAAACAACCTTAACGATATGTACAGCAAGCATCCGGACCTGGAGAAGATAGCTCCTAAGAGCAAGGCCATGCTCAAGATCAACGATGAGCTGACAAAGGACAACCTCCTTAAGTTCTTCCGCGAGTCGTCTGTACTCGAGCTCAACGGAAAGGACATAAAACCAGGTGAGCCTTTCGACGAGACCTTCATGGGCGACCTGCTGAAGGCGAAGAGTACATTCTCTCTGACGAAAGACGCTGACGGACTGACCGTCGTCAACAAGAAGTCGGAAAGCAATATGACGGAAGACGAGGTCAAGGAACTCGTCAAGAAACAGATTTCAAGCATGGGAGGCGGTGTCGACGCATCTCAGTTTGACCAGATATGGGGCCAGTTGAAGATGATGGGCATGGCAAGTCTTGAATTCAATAGCGAGAACTCGTCAACCGTCAATAACGACGGCTGGCTGAAGTCAGAGACTGCCGAAGGAACAACTACCGTGGCAGGAGCGAAGATAAAAATATCCGGAACAACTACTTTAAAATAATTAATTCAAGTTTCGCAAACTGATAATTTCTTTCCAGCCAAGTCTGCCGGCCCCTGCGAAGCGTCAGTAACTTGCGAAACTTGAATAATTAATATCTAAGACCTCCCCCACCCCTCAAAGGAGGGGCCGGGGGAACGTCCCTTCTGGTTGAACACGAAATTATGACCGCTTTCTAATATTTACAGCCGCCGTGCAAGCTGGCTCATCATAACAGCGGAGAGCCCTGCCGTCTCTGTACGAAGACGGCTTTTACCAAGAGATGTTGATACAAAGCCATTGTCCATTGCCATGCGAACCTCGTCAATGGAAAAGTCTCCCTCGGGACCAACGAGTACGGTTATATCATCATCGTTGCTATCAGAAGTACGGCTCTCAGCCAACCGTTCAGCCATGGTCATGCCCATAATCTCACTGAAGAAGTCAGCCTTGGGTATCTCATTATAGCAATGGCAGATAAACTTCCTGCCAGGTATATCCCTGTTGACAAATTCCTCGAAAGGCACCACGTCATTGACCTGCGGCAGCCACCCCTTACGGCTCTGCTTGAAGGCAGAGACGATAATTTTTCCTATCCTGTCGCAACGGATAACCTTCCTCTCAGAAAACTTGCAATCGAGAAAGCTCAGCTCATCGAAGCCCACCTCGGTAGCCTTTTCAGCCATCCACTCCATGCGCTCCATCATCTTTGTAGGAGCGATGGCAAGATGGATTCGTCCACGCCACATGCGCTCTTGCGGCATTGTGCCGTCAATAGTGTAATAGCAGTGCTTATTGTTCGTCTGGGAGACAAGGGCATGATAAAACGTCCCTTTACCGTCCTGAAGAAACATCTCATCACCCTCATGAAGGCGAAGGACACGGATGGCATGCTTGGCTTCCTCCTCCGGCAACTCCAGTCGGTCAGAGGCATCGGGAACATAGAAAAAACGTTCTTCCTTCATTTTATCTCATCACTATTGGGAAGGCTGTCACCATTGGTCGTACCACCATCCTCAGATTTCATCCGTTTGTTTATCTCATCACGGAGGTAGGACGCAAGTTCGTAGTTCTCGTCCGCTATTGCCTTGTCAAGGGACTTCCTTAGCATATCATTGTTAAGGGCGTTGATGGGTATCGCCATTCCGTTGGGATTGGCGCTGAAGCGGACGCTCTGCCGCATCATAAGGTTATACTCTATGAAAATCGGCGAATTGCTTATGACCGCGAAGAGTATGGCATCACTGGCACGCATGGGCAACGACTCGAACGTCGTCTCATTGATAAGCATGCACCGGTACTCGCCATCGATGACATCGCTGATGAGAATCTCAAAGCGCATGCCGCCTTGTTGCTTCACAACCGTTGTAAGAACTTCGGGAAGCAACTTGCTGGTGCGTACGTTACCGCTAACACGGAGACCGAACTGGTACTCAATGTGCTTGTCGCAGACTATGGTAATCTGGCGCTCCTTCATCTGGTCAGTGAGCACTATAAGACCGAGCTCCGGACCTTCCACAATCTCGGAAACGCCTTGAAATGTCAGTTGTATCTTTCTCAATATTTATCCTTTTTCTTAATATAACGGCGGCAAAAGCATTTTATTGCATTATGCCTGCTGAGACTTGCCTGGCTTGAAGACAATGGCGAAGGCAATAAGGACCACCAGGGCGTAACCGGCGAAGATAAACCAGCACGACTGCCAATCGCCCATGAGGAAGCCGTTCTCCATCTTGCAGAAATGGTTCACTATAGCACCGGCTGAGAGCGTACCCACAGTAGCACCAATGCCATTGGTCATAAGCATGAACAGACCCTGCGCAGACGCCTTTATGCTCGGATCGCACTCCTGGTCGACAAATATTCCACCGGAAACATTGAAGAAGTCGAAGGCTACACCATAGACGATGCAAGACAAGATGAAGAAAATGACACCCGGCATCGTCGGACTGCCAATGCCGAAGAGTCCGAAACGGAGTACCCATGCCGACATGGCGATAAGCATAACAATCTTTATCCCATAGCGCTTCATGAAGAATGGTATCATCAGAATGCACAGAGCCTCGCTGACCTGTGAGATGGATGTGAGCAAAGTGGCGTTATTGGCGGCAAAGGAGTTGGCGACCTCCATAACAGTGCTTCCCTTGAAACTTGTGATGAACGGACCGGCATAGCCGTTGGTAACCTGAAGGGACATACCGAGAAGGGCGGAAAAGACAAAGAACAATGCCATGCGGCGTGTCTTGAACAGCTTAAACGCATCGAGTCCAAACTGCTGCGACAGCGACTTTGATTCCTTTCTGACTATCCTGCACTCTGGAAGGGTAAGGGAATAGAAGAACAGAAGGACGCTCACCAGACCGGAAACGAAGAACTGCATGTATGTATACTGGAACTTGAAGTCGTTCTGTCCGAAGGTAAAGGTAAAGCCATTGCCGTCGAGGGCCGCACAGTTGACAAACCACATGGTAGCAATAAAGCCTACCGTTCCAAAGACCCTTATTGGCGGGAAATCGGAAACAGTACTCATGCCGTTGTTCTTCAGGATGGTGAACGCCGTAGTGTTGGCAAGGGCCAGCGTTGGCATATAGAACGCCACACTGAGGGTATAAAGGGCTATGAGCAAGCCCTTATTGGGAATCTCGTTGCCATAACCGACAGAATATCCTACGAAGCACAATGAGAACATGAAGAGTCCGGCAAGAAGATGGCAGATGCCCAACAATCTCTGGGGCTGAATGTATTTGTCGGCAATGATACCGATAAGCGTCGGCATGAATATTGACACCAATCCCTGTATTGCATAGAACCAGGAGATTTGTTCAGCCATACCAGACTTTACCAGATAGTTACCCATGCAGGTAAGATAAGCTCCCCAGGCTGCAAACTCCAGGAAGTTCATAATAATGAGACGCACTTTGAGATTCATGTTCCTTATTGCTTTTAGGTTCGTTCTTATGTTTTTACGTTGCAAAGATACTCACTTTAACCTGAATAGCAAAGAAAAAAGGAAAAAACATAAACAAAAACCACCAATGGGACCTTCCCCCTAAATATCCCTGCCTATCATGGCCTGTCATAGCTTATCATCGCCTATCAAAGCTTATCACAGCCTACCATCGCCTATCTCTTCTTCCAACTAGGCACAAAAAAAATTGGTTATCTCACGACAACCAATCCTTTCATTAACCTTAATAATCTAATACCATGAAAAACACGTTGCAAAGTTATACATTATAAATTACTATTGCAAACGTTTTAGCAATTATTTATCTCTTGATTAACATCAATTAAACCTTTCTCCGTCCCAGTTAAACTTTATTTGCGAAATAATGTCCTTCAACTCTTTTTCCTTGTCGCGTGGGACTTCAGGAATCGAGACAGAGTAAGTCAGCGAGTAATTATTCGGAGACAAGTGGATATTCACTAATAAAGGGTCGAGCATGTCGCACAGATGATGGAAATCGTTGTCAGAAACCGAGTCTGGCTTGTGCAACAACGACTGTGCCGGGACGTCAGCAACGAACCGTCCGCCACTAACCGTCTTCCAGTCCAATGTATAAAAAGCAATAGTGCTCTCCTCAGCAGGGCCCTTATAGGTATTTACGACACAAAGGAGCGTATCGCCCTCCTGCTTTCTTGGCAGAAGCTTCATCTCCATGTCGCGCGCCTTGTTGCACCTCAGCAGGACATAGTCGCCACTGTGGCGTACGATGCTGGTAGTGTCGCCGATACTGTTCACGACCACGGCACTCTTCTTTGCCAGGATATCGTCGGCAAGCTCCGAACGCTGGCCGGCATCAAGATACGAAACCATGGTGTCGGGAATGGACCTGAGCACATCATACAAAGCCTGAGCCCTACCCACAGTACAGCCCATAAGCAAAAGTAACGAAAGGATTATCTTATTCATCATAAAATTGAAATAAAAAAGGGCGGACACCGATACTAACCGCACCAGCATCCGCCACTTTCTATATAGATGATAATAAGTTGTTCAACACTTATTCTTCTCTACTGCCTTACTCTTCAACGGCAGCCTGAGCAGCAGCCAGACGTGCGATTGGCACACGGAATGGAGAGCAGCTCACGTAGTCGAGACCTGCGCGATGGCAGAACTTAACTGATGAAGGCTCACCACCATGCTCACCACAGATACCGCACTTGATGTCAGGACGGGTCTGGTGTCCCTTCTCCACTGCCATCTTGACGAGCTGACCGACGCCCTCCTGGTCAAGAACCTGGAATGGGTCAACGTCAAGGATCTTATTCTGAAGATAACTCGGCAGGAAGCTGTTGATATCGTCGCGGCTGTAACCGAAGGTCATCTGGGTAAGGTCATTGGTTCCGAAGCTGAAGTACTCAGCATACTGAGCGATCTTGTCAGCGGTGAGGGCAGCACGAGGAATCTCAATCATGGTACCTACCTTGAACGGAATCTCAAGGCCTTCCTCAGCAAATACCTCCTTGGCAGCATTGTTGATGACTTCCTTCTGTGCCTTCAGCTCCTTGTAGGTGCCTACGAGCGGAACCATAATTTCCGGCTGAGGATTGAGACCCTGCTTCTTCAGCTCGATAGCCGCGCCGAGGATAGCCTTGGTCTGCATCTTTGTAATCTCAGGGAACTTATTGCCGAGACGGCAGCCACGGAGACCAAGCATTGGGTTGTGCTCCTCAAGGCTGGCAACACGCTGCTTAACCTTATCAAGGCTTACGCCCATCTCTTCTGCCATAATCTTCTGACCCTTCTCATCGTGAGGTACGAACTCGTGGAGAGGTGGGTCGAGCAGACGGATGTTCACAGGCATGCCGTCCATGCACTTCAGAATGCCCACGAAGTCCTTCTTCTGCAGCGGCAGGAGCTTAGCAAGAGCCTTCTCGCGGTCCTCAGTGGTATCGGCGAGGATCATCTCACGCATAGGCTTAATCTTCTCATTGTCGAAGAACATGTGCTCTGTGCGGCAGAGGCCAACACCAACAGCACCGAAGTTCTTTGCCACCTCAGCATCGTGAGGAGTATCAGCATTCGTGCGGACAACAAGCTTTGTGTACTTGTCGCAAAGCTTCATCAGCTCAGCGAAGTAGCCGGTTACCTCAGCCGGGCGGGTCTTAACCTCACCCTCATAAACCTGACCGGTAGAACCGTTGATAGAGATATAATCGCCCTCGTGGAACACCTGTCCGTGGATTTCCACAGTGCGCTTCTTATAGTCGACGTGGATGTTTCCGGCACCGCTGACGCAGCACTTACCCATACCACGCGCAACAACAGCTGCGTGAGAAGTCATACCGCCACGTGCTGTGAGGATACCCTCAGCAGCCGACATGCCGGCGAGGTCCTCAGGAGAAGTCTCGATACGGACCATGACGACCTTGTGGCCTTCTGCATGCCACTTGGCAGCATCATCGGCGAAGAATACAATCTGACCGGTAGCGGCACCTGGAGAAGCAGGCAGACCGTGTGTCAGTGTGTGTGTATGTGTGAGAGCCTCCTTGTCGAATACAGGGTGCAAGAGCTCGTCAAGCTTGTTAGGCTCGCAACGCTCGATGGCTGTCTTCTCGTCAATCTGACCCTCATGGAGCAGATCCATAGCGATCTTGACCATTGCAGTACCTGTGCGCTTACCGTTACGTGTCTGAAGGAACCAGAGCTTGCCCTCCTGAACGGTGAACTCCATGTCCTGCATATCGTGATAGTGGTCCTCAAGCTTCTGCTGGATCTCGTTCAGCTCCTTGTAGACCTCAGGCATCTCCTCTTCCAGTGAAGGATACTTGCTTGCACGCTCCTCCTCGCTGACGCCCTGGAGCTCTGCCCAACGGCGTGAGCCCTCAAGGGTAATCTGCTGCGGAGTACGCACACCTGATACGACATCCTCACCCTGTGCATTCTTAAGCCACTCACCGTTGAAGATGTTCTCACCTGTTGCGGCGTCACGGCTGAAGCAAACACCAGTGGCAGATGTCTCGCCCATGTTACCATAAACCATTGCCATGACAGAGACGGCTGTACCCCAGTCGTCAGGAATGCCGTTAAGCTTACGGTAGAGGATGGCGCGCTTGTTCATCCAGCTGCCGAAGACAGCGCAGATAGCACCCCAGAGCTGCTCCTCAGGATCTGTTGGGAAGTCAGAGCCTGTCTGCTTCTTGATAGCCTCCTTGAAGAGCTTGACGAGCTGCTTGAGCTCATTGACGTTCAGCTCATAGTCGAGTTTGATGCCACGCTGGCTCTTTACCTGCTCGATGATAGCCTCGAACGGGTCTACATCGTCCTTGTTGACCGGCTTCATGCCGAGAACGACATCACCGTACATCTGTACGAAACGGCGGTAGCTGTCCCAAGCGAAGTGTGGGTTGTTGGTCTTCTTTGCAAGCCCCTCGACGACCTCGTCGTTAAGACCAAGGTTCAGGATGGTGTCCATCATGCCAGGCATAGATGCGCGTGCACCTGAGCGAACAGAGACGAGCAGCGGGTTGGTGGGATCACCGAACTTCTTACCGATGGTATCCTCAATAAGCTTCATGGAACGATCAACGTCGTCCTTCAGAAGTGCTACAACATCGTCCTTTCCTTTCTCATAGTACTCCGTACATACATCCGTAGTAATTGTGAAGCCTGGAGGCACTGGAACTCCAACAAGGTTCATTTCTGCCAGATTGGCACCCTTACCACCGAGCAGATTACGCATGTCCGCTCTTCCCTCGGCTTTACCGTTACCGAAGGTGTAAACTCTCTTTTCACTCATAGTTGATATTTGAAATATGCAAAATTTATAATGCTTATATTTATGTCCTTATAAAAACAGTGCAAATTTACTACAATTTGCGCAAAGCCCCAAGGTTTGTGCACCATTTTTTTTCTCGTTAAACTCTTTTTATAAATGTGAGCGCAAACAAATGACTTTCGTCAAGAAATAAGCAGTGCTTTTTACATATTTTTATATTATTGCCATTCTATAGTAACTGCCATAGAAATAAATTCCGTACCTTTGCAACAGAATTTTAACAGGTACCGGTTCTGAGGAACGACCATCCGCCAATCGGTGCCGAATAATTATCCATAGACATCAACATGAGCAGAAAGCGTAAACCACTTCCTTTATACGAGAATGTAGAGATAGAGAGCGTTGCCGCCGAGGGAAAATGCGTGGCACACGTCGACGACAAGGTCGTCTTTGTGCCTTTCGTCGTCCCCGGCGATGTAGTAGACCTGCAAGTCACCAAAAAGAAGCATAAGTACTGTGAGGCGCGTGCCGTAAACTTCATAAAGAGGAGCCCCATAAGGATAGAGCCGCGATGCGAGCACTTCGGTGTCTGCGGCGGATGCAAATGGCAGACCCTGCCCTACTCCGAGCAGCTGAAGGCAAAGCAGACACAGGTCCATGACCAGCTGACGCGCATCGGCAAGGTGGAGCTGCCGGAATTCCGTCCTATTCTGGGCTCTGTAAAGCAGTGGGAATATCGCAACAAGCTTGAGTTCGGCTGTGCCAACAAGCGTTGGTACACAGCCGAAGAGCTGCAAGAGATACCGGAAGGCAAAGGCCTGACCGACAGTGCTATAGGGTTCCACATCACCGGAGCCTTCGACAAGATATACCCCATAGAGAAATGCTGGCTTATGGACGACCTGCATAACAAGATACGCAATGAAATTTACCGCTACTCTGTAGAGAAAGGGCTGTCGTTCTATGACATCCGCGCCCAGCACGGACTGCTCAGGAACCTGATGTTCCGCAACTCCAACACCGGCGAGTGGATGCTTCTTGTCCAATTCCATTACGACGAGCCTGGGGACGAGCAGAAGGCAATGGACCTTCTGGAGCATATCGCAACGGAATTTCCGCAGATTACCAGTCTCATATATGTCGACAACCAAAAGGGGAACGACACCGTCGGCGACCTGGAGCTCACCACCTACAAGGGCACCGACTTCATTTACGAGACCATGGAAGGCTTGAGATTCAAGGTAGGGCCGAAGAGCTTCTATCAGACCAACACCGAGCAAGCGTATCATCTATACAAGGTAGCCAGGGAGTTTGCGCTTGAGGAGGTCCCATCCGCTGCCCCACAGGAAGGAGAGCCGACAGCCGGCAAGCCGCTAATCTATGACCTGTACACGGGAACAGGCACCATTGCGAACTTCGTCGCACGCTCCGCCAAGAAGGTCGTAGGCATAGAATACGTTCCGGAAGCCATCGAGGACGCAAAGATAAACTCCAAGCTCAACGGCATTGACAACACCGAGTTCTTCGCAGGAGACATGAAGGACATCCTCACCCCTGACTTCATAAGGAGCCACGGCCGTCCCGACATCATCATCACCGACCCTCCCAGAGCCGGCATGCATCCTGATGTCGTCAAGGTGATACTGGAGGCGGCTCCCGGGAGAATCGTTTACGTCAGCTGTAATCCTGCCACCCAGGCTCGCGACCTCGCCCTCCTTGACGGCGACTACAGCGTGGCACAGGTCCAGCCTGTTGACATGTTCCCACACACACCGCACGTTGAGAACGTCGTCCAGCTGGTAAGACGTCCAAACCGTTAGACGCGAGTGCAATTTCGCTCAGGCTGCAACGCATCATCTACGTTGCAGCCTATATGAAATCATCCAACGAGAAATCACCCCTTACATAAATATCCTTAGTCGTTTCAAGATAAGAGCCTTTCCCTTTGACAAATTCTATCAGCCGGCTGAACGTCGGCACGTGTTCCAGCAAGGCGGCATTACCTATCATCACGAGATGTTCCTCAGCCCTTGTCATGGCAACATTGAGCTTACGGTCTACTATTGTATGGTCGGAATCCTCAAAGACGCTGTCGGTGAGGAAATTCAGCTGGTAGTATTTCTGCACCGTAAATCCATAGACAATATAACGTCTCTGACTTCCCTGAAACCGTTCTACCGTATCGATGGTAATATCATGAAGGACCTCCACGCCAAAGCCATCGAGCAACTTCCTGACTGCCGAAATCTGATTTCTGTATGGCACTATCACGCCGACGGTCTCCTGTGGATCGAACACATCCCTTTCCAACCTGTAGATCCTCTCTACCGTCGCCGCAATCATCTCTGCCTCAACGGTATTAACCTTATCCGACGGCGAGCTGACGGGAGTCTCTGAATCAAGGAACGCTATTCTCCGCGTCAATAGCATGTCGTCGATGCCGTTACCGCCCTTTCCCTTTTCAGGCAGAGCTGTCTCCTGATGCGGCAGTGGCACTATCCTCAGCTGTCCTCCATAGAATGCCATGTTCGGGAACGCGGCAATGTCAGGATGCATCCGTCCCTGCCTCGTCAGCATGTACACCACAGACCTATTGCCAGCATACCTCCAGAGCAGACGCTCAAAGAGCGAGTAGCGGCAGTCGTAGAGCCCTATGGCATTCAGCATCGGCTCATCGACCCTGGAGACAGACGACGGCTGCTGGACGACGGCTGGCAGCTGCTTATGGTCTCCTATCATCACGAACTTCCTTATCGCCGCCTCGCCATCATGCCTTGCCGACAGAATACCCATGAGGTGCGGCTCCAAAATCTGCGATGCCTCGTCAATGATGGCGAGGTCGAAAGACTTCAGCTCAAAGATGTTCAAGTGTGATGATATTGCCGTTGTCGTACCGACATACACACGGTTGCCGACGAGCATCCGCCGGACATCGTCCAGACTTGAGACATCGGCTATCCTCTCCGAGACAAGGTGCTCCCTTGCCCCCGGCTGGCAGTCAGCCGAGCCTCCAATCCTCATATAGTCGATGCCAGCCTCCATCATCTTAGAGCAAATTTCATCCACCGCCCGGTTGGTGTAAGCCATCAGGAGCACCGATGAGCTTTCCTCCAGCAGTTCCTCCCTCAGCGTGTTCATCAGTCCGAACGATGTCTTGCCGGTTCCCGGAGGTCCGATAATCAGGAAGAAGTCGCTTGCCTGCTTCACCCGCAACGCCAGTTCGTTGAAGTTCCCATAATCGCCTTTTAATGTCTTTGACGCATCCACCCGTGGCTCACGCTGGAGCATAAGCAAGTCGCGCCGGCTCTTGGGAGCCGTCAGGAACGAGAACATGCCGCGATAGAGGCCGCCGTAAGAGGCCTCCATAAAGTCATGCTCTATAGCCCACGCCTTTCCTTTCTCATGACGAAACAGACGCTCGTCCGACTGCGGATGCCTCAACGTCAGGACAACATGCCCGTCCTTTGTTATATCGCTAATGGAACATCTGAGAACCATTGTCTTCCGGGCGTCAGGCTCATCACCGTGGCTGTAGGCATACAATATTACAATGTCGCCACGCCGGAAGTTCGCCATGTCGTTATCCACATCCCCGGAATACTTCAGCACCACGGTCGTAATCTCGCCGTCAGCCTCATTGCCGTCGGGCGACACAAGGGTGAGGTCATCAAAGATGTTTCCAGCCAGACGCTTCTCCTGCAACGACGCGTGCCATGTGGAGGCGAAACCGGAGCACTCCTTCGTGTTGTTCCCGAACTTGGACAGCACATGCTCATTGCTGATGAATGTCATAAAACGGAAGAAATACGACTTCTCGAGCTCCGAGACGTCAGGACGGTGAAAGACGTTCAGCACGCGCTCTATCTGCGGTTTCTGGTAGTTCTCCCAGAGTTTGCCGGCAATGTGGTTCATGTTCAATTTCTCAGCCGTCAGTGTCTCGTAGATACGGTATTCGCCGGGCTGTGCCAGCCTCATCTCAAGCCATGCTATGCCGTTGCGCACGCGGATTGCCTTGAAGATTACCTCCGGCATGGAGTTGACACGCACCAGGCTCTTCACATATTTGGAATAGAGCAGGAACGGCTGGAAATCATTGTCTATCGCCTCCATCGATTTTCTGAAGTTGTAACGGAACAAGAGCATGTACAGCTGCAATTGTACCAGATGGTCCAACTTCCATTTGGGCTCTATGAAGTTCTCATACGGGAACGCGCCCTTTCCTGATTTCTGCTCTATGAGAAACCGGTAGTCCATCTGAAGATAGTCCATACGTCCCTGTATGCCAAGCATCTCAGAGAAGAACGACGGCTCCACGACACCCTCATGAGCGTTATATCCACGCTCGGAAGAGAGGATGCCGGATATGGCATGATGGATGTTACGTGCCTGCTGCCTGGCATCACGGTGGAACTCGCCCGAATCGATGTCCGTGGTCATCATGCCGAGGGCATAGTCCCTGAAAAACTTGGCTATGCTTTTGCGGTATCTTGCATTCAGTGCCGCGCCATTCTCCGGCCACGGTTCCCCGGACAGCTCCTCGTCGAGGAGCTGTCCGGCAAAATTACCCAGCAGGATGGGCTGGCTGTCAGCCATAGGCTCCACCTTGCTTATCAGACTGACGAACGGCGACTCGGCATAGGTCGTGAAGCACCGTGCCACCGATGTTACATTGACGAGGTAGTCCGGCTCATAGATTATCAGCTCGGGCAGTATGGTTCCGTCGGCGGAAGCATGCGGACGGACGAGGTTGAGCTGCGCGCCCTCATGGAACATCTTCTTCAGGTATGACCAGTCGAACGGGAAATACTTGTTTCCCTCTGCGTATGCGACCCTGCTGCCACCGTCCTCAGGATAATCCTCTATCTCGCCATAGACGTACAGGTCATCCCATGAGCTGACAATCATACGCATAGAGTCGGCAAGGACATGCCTTGCACCTTGCTCCGGAGTATCCGTGGGGAACAGGGCGGAGAGGCTCTCAGGCACGGTGGCATTGTCGACGAACGCTATAAAAAGGCACAGAGCCTTCAGGTCGGAGCCGAACGAACGACTCAGAGCATCCTCAGGAGCCGTTCTGTACCTACGTATACTGTTGCGTGCGGCATTGGAGGCATTGGCAAGCTTCCATGCAGCGTGTCCGCGCTTGAGCAGGTAGTCCATACGCGCGAAGGGACCGGCGAAGACCAGTCCCGAGTCCGACGTTCTTTCGCTCAGGAAGCGCGTCAGCACCATCTGAAGACGGGCATATGCCTTCCTGGGATTATCCTTACATGCTGCGGCATCCTCCAGCTCCTTGAAGAAAGCCGATGCCGTCTCTTGTCTGTATGTTTGTGATGACATTATTAAAATTTATAAGCCTAATACAAGGGCTCTATCTTGGGAAGTGGCTTGAAGGCTGCGCAGCCGCTGAGCGGACGCACAACCACATTGTCGAAATACGGTGTGCTGACCTTCGCCGTGTCCTTCATTGCCATAAGCCCCGCCATGCCGTGGCTGCCATACTGGCTCGTTGCCGTCATGACGGCATTGTTGTCGATAATGGCGGTAATCCGCTCCCCCTCAAAACGGAGGCAGAGCCTGTGCCAGCTGCACGGGGACACACTGTCCACGCGGGCCCTGGCAAGAACGAGCTCGCCGCCCTGACCGGTGTCGATGCCCGACTTTATTATTGCCTGCTGTTCCGCATCGCCAACCAGTTCCTGCTTGTCGACCTTGCCACGGGTAACGACAATGGCGCAGTTGCCACGGTCGTCAATACTGAGGTAG
>SAMEA3663069__coassemble_523_pt1 | contig 30217 bp, 19 predicted proteins | sample SAMEA3663069__metabat2_low_PE_007 | metagenome-assembled genome bin SAMEA3663069 (sample SAMEA3663069) | pig gut metagenome | biome: pig gut; feature: pig-associated habitat; material: faeces | place: France | collected 2012 | reverse complement strand
CCCCCGTAAGCCGTTATACGGTTATGGGGGAAAATCATTATTTCTTATAATGTGTATCTACAAACCGTTTTTTGACAATGGTTCCGGGGAACGTCTTCTTGCGTATCTGGACTTCCACACGGTCGCCGAGTTTTAACGAGCTGTCAACGAGTGCCACAGCGCAACTCTTGTCGACAGAGATAAGCCGATAGCCTGTTGTTACCTCTCCGACCTCGTTTCCGTTGCAGAGCACCTTGTACCCGTGGCGTGGAACGGCATGTGCGTCAAGTTGTATGCCCCGCAGACGTTTCTCCACACCCTCTGTCTTCTGTCTGAGGAGAGACTCACGCCCTATGAATTCTGGCTTGTCGAAAGCAACGAAGTGGCTCAGTCCTGCCATTACCGGTGAGATGTCCTTTGACAACTCGTCGCCATACAATGGCAGTCCAACCTCAAAGCGGAGAGTGTCACGGCAACCAAGACCGCACGGAGCTACCCCGGCCTTCATCAGCCTGTCCCATGCGTCGATGATATAATCCTTGTCGCCATAGACCTCAAATCCATCTTCTCCCGTGTAACCGGTCCGTGAGATGAGCACGCCATTGTCGAACCGCTGCAACTCCTTGCACTGGTAGAAGCCCAGGTCGGAGCATGGCAGATGCAAGACCTCAGTTACGGTCTTCTCAGCCTCCGGTCCTTGGATAGCAAGCTGGTTCCAGTAGTCGCTCTTGTAGCATACGACCACATCATAGTTTTCTGCCTGCTTGTGAACCCATTCGTTGTCCTTATCAATGTTTGCCGCATTTATGGTCATGAAATACCGATTGGGCTCAATCTTGCAGATGCACGTGTCGTCAACGGTTCCCCCGTCAGGATAGCACATCATGCCATACATGACGTCACCGGTCTTCATTTTCCTCACGTCGTTTGTGAAGATATGGTTTACAAATTCCTCGGACTGTCGTCCGCTGATTATTATCTCTCCCATGTGGGAGACGTCGAACACTCCGACATGTTTGCGGACAGCGTTATGTTCTTCGATAATACTGGTGTACTGTATCGGCATGTCGAACCCGCCGAATGGCTGCATAAGAGCTCCGAGAGCCACATGCCTGTCGTGTAAGATTGTATGTTTCATAATAGGGTTGATAATATTAATGTTTTGGGTTATGCCCGAAAATCCATTCGGGTGAAAGATATTCTTGTTCAAGTTGCTCGATTTCGGTTACTTCCTTAGGGGTTAGGGTTAACGTTTGGTTGGTCAGGTGACCTCTGATGAAAGCCTTTACTTCCGGCAGTGTCATCTTGGTGTGGTCTTTCAGCAGGCATATCCGTTGGCGCACGCTCTGTACCCCATGCTTTAGCATCTTCTTGTCAGAAGGCGTTATGGCTCCAACCATGTTGCGCATGTTTGTATCGTAGAGCAGTGTGCCGTGCACTATACTTCGCCCGACAGTGGTTTCGGTAGGTGTCTGCTTGCCGTCTATCGCCTGTATCGCCGGAAACGATGTGGTTACATGGTAGAAAGCGTTGCCGCTGACTTTCCTGTCGCCAATCATGATGTCGTTATGCTCAGTCCATGAAGCCGCTATGCCCATTTGCTTGAGCACGTCGACAACCATACGAAGATAATGGTCAAAAGTCGTCTGAGCCTCATTGGCAGTAGTGATGTATGCCAGCATCACGTTCGACATGTCGGCATAGACGCATCCTCCTCCGCTTTTCCGTCTATAGACTTGTATGCCGTTCTGCCGGCAGTAGTCAAGGTTCACTTCGGAATAAACATCCTGGTTGCGGCCAAAGATTACACTCGGCTCAACCTGCCACATGAAGAAGCATTCGGGCTCCGCCATGTGGCGCGCCACCCATTCCTCCATTGCCAGATAGAAACTGAGACGGCGTGTCTTTTCTTCATTCAAATCAACGTATGTCATTGGCGTTGTCGTATTGTGTAGGTGTGCTGTTTGTTGATGGGGCGTAGAGTGATTGTTGTATGCAAAGTTATAGAATTAATGACGCAACGCCAAAGATATGTCGTATATTTTTTCCTTAATTATTCAAAAAAACAAATGTTGTGAGAAAAAATAATTCCTTCGGCGAGATATAATAGGGTAAGCAGAGAAAAGGAAAGGCATGTTCCCGTTATTAGAAAAGGTGACTTTTGTCGTTGTGGTAGAGTGTTGATAAACAGGTGGCTATTAGATGTCTCGTAAGAGGTATGCTTTTACACGATAAAAGGTTAGCTTTTGGCGTGCAAAAGCTAACCTTTTATCGTGTAAAACCTATCCTTTTAGAAAGGGGGTGTCTATGTGTGGCTGTCAGCAGTCTCTTATTTTATCGAGAGCCGTACTCCACCTTCACGTCCCATGAACTCCGGAGAGTATGCGCATTGGGCTGTACATGTTCCTGAGGTGTATTCTCCAGCTCGGTCGATGTAATACTCCGTCTCGACAGTATGCTTCCCCTTTGACAAACGGTCGAAGTAATAGTTGGTGGTGTAGTCGCGTGGCGTGATGTAATAACCCCAGTTGTAGCCAGAGAGCTGGCTCACCGGCTCTAGGCATGAGGCACGCTTGTCGATTACCTGTACAAAGTCGTAGTCGCGGTCGGCGGTAATGGTAATACGCACTTTTACCTTTGAGCCTATTGCCAATGCTGACTTCTCTGACGAAGGAAGTATGACATTTCCCTTGCTGTCAAGAAGTTCCCTCTTTACTGTCAGTCCGCTCGACAATGACTTGATGTCGCTTGATGGCTGGAAGAACTGCGCGTAAACGGCTCCCCAGCTTGTACCGTCGGATTCCTTGATTATTCTTATAGTGTTCCCACTTCCGTCTCTGGTCATAATTTCATTGCTGATATCCTTCTTTACATATTCTGTTCCGGCGGTACCTTCTGGAAGTTTCACTTCATCTTGACCTACATAGAGCTTGACCGGCTCACGTTCTGCAAGAGAATTGTCAGCGTTTGAGTCATCAACCATGCTCTCTCCCTTTGAGAGGTTTGGAGAGGATTGCTTCAGGAATGCATAAATGGCATTAGCTGAGTTGAGCGGTGTGTCCCACGACTGCGTCCGCTTTTCCTGAAGGAGCCAGCGTTGCATCTCGGTGATGGTCTTGGTATCGGCAGGCCTTAGCAACTGGTATGCTTCTATGGCGGCAGTCTGGGTCGGAATCTTATAGTCGAACCAGCTGTACAGTGCCTTCCGTGTGTCGAAGTAACGCCCCATCTCTTCCTTGTAGACAGAGTATTCGCTTATACTCTGCAGGTACTCGCTGGCGACCTTTGTCCTTCCGTACATCGCAAGGATGACGGCACTGTTCGCCTTCCCGTAAATGGTGAGGTCGCGCGGCATCTTTGCCAGTATGTCGACTATATAATTAATGTCTGATGTGGTCTTGCGTTTTGCCAGGGCGTTGCTGTACACATAATCGCAAAGTGCATCTGACGGCATAACCTTTATCTTCTTGGCTTCGAGACGCTTCATCTCAGCAACCTGCCTGGCTGCCTCATGGTCGAGGAACGACCAAGCGGAGGCCTCTCCCCAGCTGTCTCCTAAGGTGAGTGAGCCAGCGTCTTGACTATTAGCAAGCATAGCTTTGAGTCGTGTCATAGTCTTTACAACGGCGACAGTCATATAGAAACTGCCGTCCATGTCTGGCCACCAAGAGAATGAGCCGTCAGGGTTCTGGAGATTCTTCAGTTGGACCAGGATGGAAGAGAGATGGCTGTTAAGGTTGTTCTCGTCGAAATAGTTGGCGAGGGCACGCTTTTGAGTACTTTCTTTTTCGGCATCCATAACCCATGGTGTCTCGTTTAGTACCAATGACTTCAGTTCCTGGTCTTTCTCCAAATTGCTCATCAGCGATGTCTCACTGCCAGTCTCGCGCTTCCATTGCTCGAAGACATTCTTTATCTTTGGGCTTGATTTCATTATGTTCAGTGCAATGCTGTTGGCAAAGTAAGCTGTCGACAGTGATATGGCATCCTTGTTATTAGGATTCGAGACGTAAGGCAGTGCCTGAATCATTAGCCATGATGGGTTGTTGGTGTATTCGAACTTAACCTTAGCATTCTTTACGCCCTCGGGAATGACCGTCCTTGTGTCGATGGCTTTCGTTCCCTTTTCTACCTGTGTGAAAGGATAGGTATTGGTAACCTGCTCACAGTCGGGGAGTATCGGCAAGTAGTGCTGCTCGCCGTCGGAGAAGCCATTGCCCTCGGCAGTTATTCTGGCGATGAGCAAGGTCTGGTCGTTGCCGTCGATTGCCATATCTGATGGGTTGACATTGAACGTTGCGATTGCTGTAGAGTTGCTGTCGGCATTGAATGTTGTCTCTTCTGTTGCCAATACTTTCTCTGTCGCAGGGTTGAGGAGCTCAAGGCGAGCCGTGCCATGAACGGCTTTATCTGATGTGTTGAAGATACGTGCAGTTATCTGAGCCTTGTCGCCCTGACGGATGAAGCGTGGCATGTTCGGCTGTACCATGACAGTCTTCTTAGCTACAGCATCGTCGGTGAGCAATCCGTAGTTGATGTCGGCATCGTGTGCCAGGCCCATGAACCGCCATGTAGTGGTACTTTCCGGTAGGGTGAACTTAATGAGAATGTTTCCGTCCTTGTCGGTTGAGAGCTGTGGATAGAAGAAAGCCAGCTCATTGAGATTCTCGCGGTACGTGGCGGATGGCTCTGATGACTCGGAGATGTTATCTGAATTCCTTTGCATACCTGCCGCTGAACCTGATGGTGCCTGTCCGGTTGAAGAGAACGCCATGGCTTCGCTTAAATCTTCTCGAGCTACTTCATCCTTTGCCAGCATTACGTTGTTGGCTTGTGCCTTGTACATGATACGCGTCCCTCTTATCCGGAGAGGAAGCCTAGTGTCAGTACTCATCAAATCGCTATAGTAGTCGCGGTTTATACTTCTGAGGTCCAGAAGGTTCACTTTGTCAAACTTTATGCTTCCCATTGCAGTGGCACTGAGATTGCCGAATGAGGCTTCCTTCCAGGTGGCTCCAGGCAGAGTGTAGTAATATGCCGGCTGGAATCTCCAATCATGCTTGGCTATCTGGTCAAGGCTCTTGTCGTATAGAGTGGCCATGAGCTGGGCATTGGACGGCTTGCCGTCTGGCGTGAGAACGGTGAGCGTCCACTCTTCCTTCTGTCCTGGGACGAGCTGATTGCGGAATGTCTTCCATGTGAGACGGAGCTTGTTGTCCCTTTCCGGACGGCGGATTTCAGCCCGGTGTGTGTAGGTCATGCCGTCACGGACCCATGCGACGTTGAGCACAAGGCCGTCGCCATATTCTTCTTTGTATTTGAATTCGTGTGTGATGATGGCATCACTCTGGTCGAGGGAGCCTTGTTCGAGTACCTTATTGGCACCATTCATTAGGGTATAGACGAAGTGCTGGTCGTTATCCGATGAGCCGAACTGGACGTAGACAGGCTTACCGTCGGACGGAAACTGAGGTGCGCTCTGCCAGAACCAGTCATGAGTCAGAGCCACTGGATGCTTGTCGGATACTGAGAATACAACAAACTCCTTCTTGATGGTGTCGCCTCCGCAGACGGATGTCAGCAGGTATTTCCCGGAAAGAAGACCTTTGAGCGCAATAGGCTTGTTGGCAGGTGATGACTGTCTGAGAACAGGTTGCCTGTCCATAGCCGGCTTTGTACCCGTAATGTTTTCTATCTTCCAGTTCACCGTACCGTCGATTTCTTTTCCTGCCATATTGGTGCGCTTAAAGGTAACAGTCTTGAGAGAGTCCCTAAGAATGTTATCGGGAAGGTCGCAAGTAAGCGATGTGGGGTTGGTACCGAGTGGCAGCGTGGTAAAGCCCTCGTGGCTCTCACCTCCAAGTTCGGTAACCTTGGCTGAGACATACATATTATAATAATGGTACACCTTGGCACCACTTCTCAGGGCATTGATGTCGGAAGACGGCAGGATAATTGGCACTCGGACATTGAAATTTCCATTCTCGTCGGTCGTTGCAGAGCCGGTAAAAGAGAAGCTCTCGTCATTGTCATCATCGTCAAACCAGTGCCACCACCAAGCCGACTGGCGTTTGACGGTGTACTCTACTTTGGCGTTCTGTACGGGTACTCCCGCGTAAGTCTTGGCATTTCCGCTTACGGTTATGGTGTCTCCGGCACTGTAAGCCTTGTTATAGTCGTTGAAACTGACGTCAAACGTAGGCCGCTTGTATTCCTCTACCTTTATATTTGCCCATGCACTGACGGATGAGGAGGCGCGAATGGTGAAGTTCCCGGTCAGCCCCGATGCCGGGAGGGCGAAGCTGGTAGATGCTGAGCCAAACTTGTCTGTCGTTACCTTTGCTGATGACACCTCCTTGCCGTTGGCATCGCTAATGACAACGGTAATCTGCTTGTCTTGCAAGGCTTTGCGTGTGTGTGCCTTATTGTTCTGGGAATAGTTTATGAGAGATACGTATACGGTCTGCCCCGGACGATATATACTGCGGTCGGTGAATACGTTCAGTGATTCTTCTGTCGGGTTCTGAGTATAGTAATACTCTTTCCACTGATTGCTTGTGAGTGAAGCCTTGTCGTCATCCGTGTATGCCCAGATGTTAATTCCGTTGTCGTTGGAGGGCAGGAAAGTGGCTTCGCCCTTGCTGTCAGCGGTAAGCTCATTTACGATGTCGCCTCTGTTGTAACCACGATACTGGGATATGCGCAGGTGGGCCCCGCTGACTGGCTTGCCGGTAGTTGCGTTGACGACGACAATACGGCAATTGTTATTGGGGAGGCTTTCGCTGATGATTGCAAGATTGCTGACGTGGTAAAGCTCATATACTGCTGAGGGCTTGCTGGTGTTGGCTGATGCCTGTTTGCAATCGAACTCTATGAGCCACATTCCTACGGGTAATCCAGGAATGGTAATGCTGTCATTAATTGTGTTGTAGGGGCCTTGAATGTTGATCTTCTTGCTGAAAGAACGTTCATCGTTAGTCTTGGCGGCAAGGAGCTTTCTGATGTCTGTGCTGTTCCGAGGATTCAGCTTGGTGTCGCCGTTTATGTTCAGGCGGGTCATTTTCACGGTTATCTCCGAGAGGTTGCGCGCCGTGAAATAGGCAGTACGCTCTTTGTTAGGGATAGAGAAATCGCTGCCGCCATTTAGGGTGAGCATGGGCTGGATAAGGCTTTTCTGCCCATTGCGCACTTTGCTCATACTTGTCCATGATGGCCAGCGGCTGAGTATGTCCTCTCCGTACTCATATTTTGCCTTTGCCTCGGTATTATTGCTTTGGGGCATGAGGTTGTAGCGCTCTGATGCCACCTCGCCGCATTCCGGGATGTCTTTATACACATTCATTATAGAGTCAAGCTTGGCAATGATGTCGTTGCCATTGCTTGACAGTTGGATGTTTTTCCCGTCTGTAAGGTCCTTCAGTGCTGATATGCAAGCCGCCGGCCTGTTGCCATGAGCGTCATAGTATTTGTTTAGCAAGGCGTAGTCGCCTGTAAGAAAACCTATCACATGAAGCAAATCATCGCTGAAGATTTTACTGTCGGAGCCTTTCCCGACTATCGGCTCGTAACCGCTTGCGTTGGCCTTGGCAAGAGCGTCGGGATTCGCCATGGCTTTTCCGGCATATTCCTGTCGCTTGGTCTTATGGTTGTCGAGTTCTGTGTTATTTGAATAAATATCACTGAGGACCGCATAGTAGATGGCTTTGACCTCTGGAGAAGGCTCTTTTGTGGCCATTGATTCCAGACGCTCTATTTCTACCTTTGCCGAATCTGGAGATATGACAGCCTGTGTTGAGGCACGCTGTAGGGTTGCGGCAAGCAAGTGTCCGTACATCTTCTCCTTTGTGGCCTTAGAGATAATCTTTCCCAGGGTACTGATCTCCGTTTTCGGGAGGTCTTTTTCTTGTGCATCTTTGACACTTTTCCAAAGCTGGTCGTAGCTTTGTGCAAATGCCATGAGTGGCATTAGTGTTAGCAATAATGCTGCTATTCTCTTCATTTTCATATATGTTTTTATTTTCTAAATGCAAAGATAAGGGAAACAATGCATAGCCTTTTCCTATTTTATCCATTTTTATCATAAATTAGTAAAAACGACGGTTCCGTATTATGGATAAATTCTTCAATAGTTTGTCAGTTGTCGGAACGGCATGCTTGGTTGTATTGATGGATAGGATGCAGCGATTCTGTCTTTCTCAATGTATGACCAAAAGGCTTTGAACTTATATCTTCACTTTGTTAGGCACTGATCTGGCACATCAGAATGTGTGTGAAATGTGATAGGTGCTGTGAAAATATTACATGTGTAGATATAGTTCAGGTAGTTTAATGTAGGATAGACCGCGAAAGGGCTTGGAGACTGCCCTATCACGGAAGAAGCTATCCAGTTTGGTGATGCCCATTTTACTCAGGTGTTATTTCTTTGAGTTTTTTTTCTTTCCCTTTCCTTTTGCCTTCTTTGCATTGCTGTTTCGTCGGAACAAGTCGCCGAGGCTGCTGAAGTCCTTCTTGAAGACGAAGCCTAAGCCTTGCGTAGTGAGGGAGTTCCGTGTGAAATACCGATCGTTGGTCTGATTGTATACTCGCACAGCGATATTGCCGTTAGGCGTGAGAAGGTATCGAAGGTCGAAATCGCCGATGAATGAGGAGTTGTTGGTTGTTACCTTGTCACGGTATCCGAACTGTCCTTGGAAGAACAGGCGGTTATTGAGCATGCGTCCGGAGAGAAGTCCCTCATATTCGGCATCGCTCCATCCGTCTTCTCCTGTTGAGATGTTGGCACCTATATTCCAGTTGGTATTATGCAGTACAGTTGACATGATATTGCTCAGTTGCTGAGACAAGGCACCGGAGAGTACGCTCTGCATGGCTAATGATGTCCGGCTCTGTGAAGCATTGCTCTCGACCTCTGCATTGTTATTGCCTGGATTGTAGAAACGGCCAACGGCAAGAAGGTACAGCACTTGCTGGTTCATGTCTTCCTCTGAGTTCATAACGGAACGCACCATTTGCTGGGCATCCGTGGAAAGGGTGGGGAAGTCTATGCCAAATGTTAAAGACGGCTTTAATGGTGTCCCTATAATATTCATCAGGCAGTTGACACGAATATTAGATGAGGTGAAACTGCGTCCCATCTGCAGGTCAGAGAGGCTGACACCGTTTACCGTGTATTGGGCCTTTAGGTTCAGGCGTGCATCGAAAGGATTGCCACCGAATGTTACGGAAGAGCCCGGCTGAAATGTAAATATCTTCTTTACAAGATTCTGTATTGTCATGGTGTAGTTGCCGTACTCTACATTGTAGTTGCCGAACATTTGGAAGGCTCCTTTATTAAAATATGTGGAACGGATTACGCCGTCGCCATGGAAGTCCATGTGATCGCCTGTTGTGGGATCCATTAGCACACGCAAGGTGAAGTCCGGCGTCGTGTTGACAATGAGATTCATCGTGAAATCACCAGGAATGTCCGGCAAATCCAGTCCCATTTCGGTCAACCCGGGAATAGTGTTCTGCTGATGGCTTACCGTGATAGAGTCCGTACTTTGAATGTTGTTGCCGGATGTCAGATGCTCTCTTGTGCCGGTGGTGTCTTTCCTCTCGCTTTCGCTTCCTGTGCCGGTGGATGCTTTACGGTTATTTGCTGAGACATCATGCCAGTGTATGAATGAGTTGTCATCGGGCGTCCCGGAGTATCCGGCATTATATTCCATGAAGGAGTCACCAACAGGCGTCAGGTCTGCGTTTATGATTGTCTCACCGCTTTTGCCTTTGATATCGCATGTACCATCAGCATATATGACTCCACGGAATGTGTTGCCGTCGAATTCCTTACGGTTCAAGCATAGCAGGTGATCTGCATTGACATGTATGTTGTATCTGAAATTCTTGAAGTTGTCATGGTCCAGAGAACCGCTTACGATGCCCAGATTGTCATCTTTGTCATAGATGGAGTCGTTATCGAATATCATGTGGTCCGGAATCATGTGTACCCGTGCATTACGCATGGTGTATGTCGTTTTTGTTTGTATGATGTCTACATTACCATTGCAAACCATATCTCCTTCCATATTAACGCGTGAAAGGTCGCCGAAGATACGCACATTGCCAACGCCAGTGGCTTTAACATTGTCCATGACGGCTCCTGCGAATCCCTCGAGGAATTGCATCTTTGTGCCATGGCATATCATTGGAATGTCAAGATAATGGTCTTTTATAGATACATACCCGTTAATATCAGTCGAGCAGTCGGGACCATCGTCCGCGACGGAAGTGAAGCTGATTTTCTTTTCGTTGTTGTCATATCTGGCTTGGGCATGTAGAGTTCCGAACTCACCACCTTCGAAGCGGAAATTGTCTACATTAAAATCCGCATATGCCTTAGGATTCTTAAAGAACGACTTTACATACCCCTTACCGGTGACGTTCCCGGTGAATTCTACAGATTTGAAGTTGACAAGGTCTAATACATACTTCAGATTAATGTTCCTGAAGTCGACAAGAAGTGAATCCTGCTCGTTACCGGTGGTCTGTCCATTGACAATAACATGCTGTTCCCCGTTGGACACCTCGAAATGGTCTATGTCGAGAAGGTTGTGCTGGTATGTAAGATGGGAAGGCTGGACAGCAACGGCAATCGTGTCGAAGACCTCCTCTGACGGTAGTATGTCAACGCTGACTCCCAATCCTTTGGCAGCATCGCGGAATAGATGCGCGTTGGCATTCAGTGTCCCGTGGTTATGTGTGTGTCCGTTTATGTCCCAGTTGCCTGATAGGGTGATGCCGTCATTGCATGCCGAAGCTTTCAATGCAATGGCAAGTGGTGTGCCGCCGTCGGAAATCCTGGAACCTGATAAATAGGCGTTAAGCGTTGACGCCGACGAATATGCGTTGTCAGAACTATGCGATGTCCCTAAGGAGAGCCTTAAGTCCTTAATGTGGTTCCCAGAATATATAACGTCAGGGGCACTGAACTGCAAATCAATGGAGTGTGCCATGTCGTTGATCCTGCCGTTGATATCCACGGGACCGTTCACCTGAAGAGGAATGGCGAATAGTTCTCTGAGCATTTCGGCATTTACCATTCGTCCGCTTATGGTGAAGGTGTTGCCTACTGCCTTGTTACCTTTGGCGAACAGGCTTGGCATGTGATGACCGGCAATGCTCAGAATGCTGTTAGGAAGAGTCTTATAATCATAAACTCCGTTAATATGCAACTCGCCGAAGTCACTTTCGACATCGGCAGAGCGCATGCGGTTGTTGTTTCTTACTTTTGTATGAAGCATCTTTATTGCATAGTTCTTGCCTTCGCCGATGGCAGAGAAGTCAGTAACGTCAAGACTTCCATTCAGATGATTGAGGTCAGAACCGGTGAGGTCTGCTTTGGCATTTAGGGAGAAAGTCCTGTTGCCAAGAGCCTCTGTCAACTTCAACCTGTAAGGATTGAAGTCGTTTACATTTATGCTTGCCAGTACCTTGCTTCTGTTGACTGTACCCTCGATCTTTGCCTTTCCGTTAGGGTCGTCTATGGAAGCCCTTCCGTTGAAGGTAGAGTTCCGGAATGTACCGTCAACACTTATATTCCTATATGGGTAGTCATGGAAATCAAAGCGTGAGACCGTTCCTTTTGCTGATACATCGAGCCTTGTCAATTGGAATGGTGTAGGGATGAACCCTCTTGCTGTAATATCGGCAATGACCATGCCAAGGTCTTTGTTGTCGAGAATATGCCCAAGTTGAAATCCAGGTGTTTTGACGAATCCCTCGAAATGTCCGTTGTTGAATTTAGCATTCAGTGAAACGTTCCCGGCATCGGTTCTTATTTCCCCTCTTGCAGCAATGCGCTTTCCTTGTCCGGAAGCACTGCCTTTAAAGTAGATGTTGCCAAGGCTGATGACAGGCTTTGGTATTTCTATCTTATGTTTCCTTAGATTTCTGGCTAAGAACTGAATGCCATCTGCACTTGTTTTCAATGGCATTGCACGGAAAATCCACATTGGCGTGCCGTCAAGGTGGTCTACTTCGCCATTCCCATGAATGATGATGCTTTGGTCATCGGCTTCTATATTTAAGCTTCTAACCTTAAGTGAGTTGTTAGAACCGCTAACATCAGCATTGAGGTTGACACGGTTGCGGAATGTCCTTAGAGTCGGCTCCAGAAAAGCCATGTCGACAGGTGCTATATGGCTTTTGGACAACTGTAAGTAATAGTGTATAGAATGCTTGTCTAGTCCGCTTTTCCCGAATTTGTATGACGCATGCATAGTGGGGAAGAATATGTGCGTAGAAGGCAAGTCAATTGTGAAGTCCTCTATTGTGGCCTGATTCTTGTCGGCTTTTGCTTTAAAGGCAAGTTGTCTGAGATCAAGTCCTGATGCTTCTTTAAGTGAAAAGCGTTTTACGGAAACGTCAAAGCCGTTGTCCGTAATGTGATGAACAAGAATATGAGCGCTTAGGTCGGTGATGTTCAGATGGTTGATGTCAAGTCCTTCCCCCTTGCGCGGTATATAGTTGTCCCATCTAGCCTTGCCGTTTCTTATGACGAGAGAACTTATGCGCAAGTCAAGTGGCGTGTGCTTTGTGGTGTCCTTAGATTTCAGTGAGTCGAGGGCAAATTGAAAATTGGGTGGAGTGTTTTGTGATGTGCGGTAGAACCTTGCATCAATTCCGAAAAGCTGTGCGGAAGAAATGGATATTTTCCCATCAAAGATGGGCAGTATATCGACCTTGGCAGAAAGTCTTGTTGCCTGAAGCATAGGCTTACCTTTCTGGTCGAATATGTGTACGTCGTCTATGATAATTCTATTGAGGAAGCCTATGTCGACACGTCCTATCTCTACTTTTGTACCAAGCTTCCCAGCAAGTGCAGAAGCCACCTCTGAGCCAATGAGGCTTTGAAATGCAGGTATATGAAGAAAGACCGTAATAGCAAAATAAATTGCCACTACGGTCCATATAAGATAACTTGTGATTTTGCGGATAAGCTTCATCAACTATTAGAGTCCCAGTCCTTTAAGAGCTTTGCCTGCTGCCTTGTTTACAGCGTCGTTAGCTTTTTTCTGAGTGTTTGTTACAGCGTCGTTAGCTTTTTTCTGAGCTTTTGTCACAGCATTTGCAGCTTTTGTCTCAGCAGCAGTCTTTGCGGCTTTTGCTGCTGACGTTGCTTCGTTGACCTTGCTGTTTACAGCATTCTCGGCAGCACTCTTTGCTGTCTCGGCAGCACCTGTTGCTATATTCTTGGCATCAGTGGTGGCGGCATTGGCTACAGCGTTGACTACTTTCTCAGGGTTGAGGCTCTTTACCTCGTCGATAGCCTGTGAGATAGTCGCATCCCCACCAGCGATGGTCTTAAGTTCTGAAGCGTGTTGGTTCACATACTGCTGGAGTTGTGATACATAAGCTTTTGCAGCAGCAGGGTCTTCTTTGGCAAGCTGAGCTATCTTTGCCTGAGCATTAGCCAACAGGACAGTGATGCCCTTTGTGTCCTTTGCTGCAATCTTAGCTTGTAACTCCTTTGTCAGGGCTGCTGCTGTTGCCGGTGCTGCACCAGCATTGCCACCTTTGGCTATCGCGGCTGTCGAATCCGTCGAGTCAGCGATCTGGGCTGTTGTGTCTGTCGCTGTAGAATCTGCATTAGCACTTGCGTTTGTCTTGTTTCCGCAGCTTGCCAGTGTGATAGCGGCAACTGCAATGGAAATGAATAAAACCTTTTTCATTTGCTTTCCTTTTTATAAAAACCTATTGTTTCTTGATTATAACGTATGAATTGGTCTTTTGTTGCAATTTTCACATCAATTAACGTTGCCGCTTTTTTAGCCCGGCAATTGGGATAGTTTCAATTGCCGGACCTCAACCTACATGTTGTAGCTTATCCGAGGAAGTGGATCTTTCCAACGAAGTACAATACGGAATATCCAAGAACCATAGTAAGCACTCCGATAATGATGCCTACCTTCAGCATACTCTTCTGGTCGATAAGTCCTGTGGAGTAGGCTATTGCGTTTGGAGGTGTCGATATAGGCAGGCACATGGCGGCAGAAGCCGACAGGGCGATACCCATTAGTATGGTCGATGTTCCGCCGATAGCGTCGAGACTGTTTCCCATTCCGTTGCAGACAACGGCCAGTATAGGCACGAGCAGTGCCGCCGTTGCAGTGTTTGATATGAAGTTCGACAGGAAGTAGCAGATTAGTCCAGAGATGATGAGGATGACTATTGGGCTCCAGCTTCCGAAAGGAATGCTTGCAATGGCTGCTGTTGCAAGTCCGGACCCGTTCATTCCAAGTCCCAGGGCGAATCCTCCGGCCACCATCCAAATGACACTCCAGTTTATTTGCTGCAAGTCCTTGGCAGTGATGACGCCAGTGATGGCAAACACTGCGATAGGTATTAATGCCACGGTGTTGGCATCCACTCCTGTCACACGGTCGAAGAGCCACATCAGGATGGTGACTGCAAATGTTATGCAGACGACCCACATCCTCCATCCGTGATGTACGTGTCCCTCAATCTTCAGTTCAATAGTCTTCTGTGAGAATGGGAATTCTTTTTTGAGTATGAACCAGCCTAACAAGAGCAGCACAATGACCAGTGGAAACATGAAAGCCATCCACTGTCCAAAGCCAATGCCCATATGGAGCTCTGGACCGTTGAGAGCCTGTAGAGCGATGGCGTTAGGAGGTGTCCCTATAGGAGTTGCCATTCCGCCGAGGTTGGCAGCTACCGGAATACTCATTGTCAGCGCAACCCGTCCCTTTCCGTTTGCAGGCAGGGCGGCGAATACAGGCGTAAGGAATGTGAGCATCATAGCAGCTGTTGCCGTGTTGCTTACGAACATAGAGAAGACGCCCGTTATAAGTAGGAATCCGAGCAGCACATTCTCGCTCTTTTTCCCGAACGGCTTTATGAGCGTTCGTGCCAGCAATATGTCAAGTCCAGACTTTGTGGCAGCAATAGCCAGAATGAATCCACCGAGGAACAGTATGATTATAGGATTGGCGAATGTAGCCATGATGTCGGACGACTTCAGTTCCGCGCCGAAGTCAGCTCCTTTCAGAGTAGTCCTGTTGGTGTAGACACCGCTCTTGTCGCTTGCCGCACTCCAGATGGCGGCATCGCTTTGCAGACTTTTAAGGTCCTTGTCGGTGATATTTGTGAAGTTCCAGCTCTTGATGGTCTTTCCTGCCTCATTAATACATATTGATTTCAGGCTGATAAGTCCTCCCTTGTTAGTGAACGTTACAGTTCCATCCTTAGTCACGACGGAGTTGATGACCGACAGAGAGTCACTTTGCTTACCCTCTTTGATATTGGCGTTTGAAATGGTCATGTAAGCCTTGTCCTCCTTGTCTGTAACATAGGTTGTTACGATGGTCTGACCCTTATGCAGAGAGTCAATGTTGAAGGCAATGTCCTTGCCCTTAAGTGTCAACTGCCGGTCGTTCTGATCAATGATGATTTTGTTCTCACCGATGATGCCGGACGTGAACTTCAGTCCTTTGGTGAAGGCCAGCTCAGTTCCGTTTGCCGATATGGCGGCGCCTCCCCCCTTGAACATTGCCAAAGAGTTGTTACTGATGGTGAGGCACATCGTTGTGATGATGACCAGCGACGTAGCCCATGACGGTATCGCCTCAGTCAGCCACGAGAGTGTGGCGAACACGAAGATAGCTATTACTCTTTGCTGTATCACCGTCAGTCCATCTATTCCGAACGATTCCTGCGGAAGGTTCCAGATGATTGCTGTTATGACGATGATAACGGCGAACTCGATAAACTTCTTTAGCGAGAATTTACTGCTTAACCGACTTTGGTTTTCTTCCATATAGCTTATAATTTAGGTATTGAGTGATGGGTATAGGTGTTAATGAAGCAATACTTGACAGTAATTAAACTCCATAAAACGGTTTCAAAATTAACAAATTTAATGTGAACTGGCAAAAGAAAAGATGGTTTTTTGTAACTTTGCAGAAGATTTTACTATAAAAGCATGATTTATGAATAGGTTTCTTAGCTTGTCATTGCTCATAATTGCTGTTCTCCTGTCGGGGTGTGGCAACAAGAATTCCGGTAACAAGGTATCAGAAGACTCTACTTTCCGTTATGCGAAGCACATAAGTGTGGATCGTGGCGATGGCTTCACGATTGTGAAACTCGCCGATCCGTGGAAGCCAGGCAAAACCCTTCACCAGTATGTCCTGGTGAACCATAAGGATTCGGCTCGGCTTTCCAGTCATCTTCCTTCCGGAACAGTAGTCTATGTGCCTATTCATCGAGCAGTGGTTTTCACAGCAGCCCATGCCAATCTGATGGAGATGCTCCATGCCGGAGATGCTATTGCCGGTGTTGCGGACCCTCAGTACATGCACATACCCGATATACAGAGGCGGTTGGCAGGCTCCGGGAGTAATGCGTTGGCTCAGCCTGATGGAATATCCAATGTTGGCAACTCCATGAAGCCCGATGTCGAGAAGATAATAAACTTGAATGCGGATGCCATCTTTCTCTCTCCTTTTGAGAACAGCGGTGGCTATGGTCGTCTGGAAGAGATAAATATACCTATTATAGAGTGTGCCGACTATATGGAGACGGGTCCCTTGGGTCGGGCAGAATGGATGAAGTTCTATGGCATGCTTATAGGACGTGAGTCGGAGGCCGACAGTCTTTTTGCCGTGGTTGAGAAAAGGTATAATGATTTGAAAGCTCGGGCTCGTCGCGCCAAGAAGACTCTCAGCGTGTTGCCAGATCGAAAGACGGGCTCTGTATGGTATGTCCCTGGTGGGCAGAGCAGTGTAGGGCTTATGTATAAGGATGCCGGTGGAGATTATGCCTATAGCTCGGATGACCATACGGGGAGCCTTCCGCTTCCTTTTGAGACCGTTCTTGACAAGATGGGCGATGCTGACGTATGGCTGATGAGCTATAACGGCTACATGACACGTGCCAAACTCCCGGCTGAGTTTAGTGGCTATTCTGTTCTGAAGGCATACAAGACCGGTGAGATTTATGGCTGTCCGGTAGATATAGTGCCATATTTTGAAGAGGTAAGCTGGCGTCCTGACTGGCTTCTATCCGACCTGATACAGATTTTCCATCCTGACATGAGACAAGGAAAGCTCAGATATTACCATAAGCTCTGACCTCATCGCCATATCTTTTCAAAATTTCAAAGCCCCATAAACCGACCAATACATATTATATATAATGTATATCCAGAGGAATACCAATAAGACAGATGCTCATATCAACTATTCCCTATTGCGACGGACTGCTTCGGGCGGAACGCTTGTCGTAGTTCTTCTTTTGTCGCTTGTCGTTCTGCTGTTTGTCTTGAACCTTTTTTCGGGCTCCGTTAGTATACCGGCAAAGGACATTCTTAGTATTCTCTTCTCATCAAGTGATAACCAAAATTCCACATGGCGGTATATTATTCTTGAGACCAGGCTTCCGCAGGCTCTTACGGCAATGCTCTGTGGCGGTGCCCTGGCTGTTACCGGACTCATGCTTCAGACTGCTTTCAGCAATCCTCTTGCCGGTCCTGACGTGTTTGGCATCAGCAGTGGTGCCGGGCTGGGCGTGGCGATAGTCATGCTGTGGCTTGGTGGAAGCGTAACGACGGAGCTGTTCTCTCTGTCCGGCTTCTTTGCAGTACTCATGGCAGCTTTTGTCGGTGCAATGCTGGTTACAGGCCTGATATTCTTTTTCTCTACCTTGGTGCGTAATAGTGTCATGTTGTTGATAATAGGAATAATGGTTGGCTATGTATCTTCTTCGGCAATAGAAATACTAAACTTCTTTTCCACCGAGGAGGGTGTTAAGAGCTATGCCGTCTGGGGCATGGGCGACTTTGGTGGGGTTACGATGTCGTCCATGCCCATCTTCGCCTTTGCTACTCTTCTATGTATGTCGTTATCCATAACGCTGATAAAGCCCCTCAATGCATTACTCCTTGGCGAAGAGTATGCCAGAAGCATGGGCATAAATACCCGTCGGACTCGCAACATGCTCCTTGTCCTCACCGGACTGCTTACCGCGGTAACCACTGCTTTCTGTGGTCCTGTGGCTTTCATAGGGCTTGCCACGCCTCACATAGCGCGGTTGCTGCTTGACAGTGAGAACCACCGGCGCCTTCTTCCTATGACCATCCTATGCGGCTCGGCAGTTGCCCTGTTGTGCAATGTTCTCTGCCATCTGCCGGGTGATGGAGGAATATTGCCGCTCAATGCTGTAACGCCACTTGTCGGAGCCCCTGTTATCATTTATGTTCTTGTGAAGAGACGGAGATGACAGACATGCCTGCAAGCTCTAAGGACGGCAAGTGCGTTGTAAGTACAAAACAATTTTATCTAAAGCTAATGATTTCAGTATCTTAAAATCTTAATGATCTGCACCTCAACAATACAAATAAACTAACTTTATGATTTGTTTTCTTTGTATTGTCTGCGGTTTGCACTATCTTTGCAATATGATTTCAAGGAACAAGATAAAGCTCATCCGCTCACTGGAGACCAGAAAAGGTCGTGAGAAGTCGGGACTGTTCTTGGCTGAGGGACCAAAGGTCGTCGGCGATTTGAGGGCAGGCGGATTCACTGCGGAGATGATCATCGATGATGATGCCGATGTGCGGCAGGTGAGTCTCCTGCAACATCCGCAAGGTGTGGTCGGAGTATTCCGCATCCCTGATGTAAAGGCTGATGCCATGCCTGATACATCTAAGCTCTCGCTTGCTCTTGACGGTGTTCAAGATCCGGGCAATGTTGGTACCATCATCCGCATAGCCGACTGGTTTGGAATAGAGGACTTGTACTGCTCGCGCCAGACTGCTGACTGCTGGAACCCCAAAGTCGTTCAGGCCACCATGGGCAGCATAGCCAGAGTGAGGGTCCATTATACGGATCTTGTAAGTATGGTCGGTTCATTGCCTGATGACTATCCCGTCTATGGAACGCTTCTGGAAGGCAAGGACATCTACCAGAGCGAGTTGTCGGATAGAGGGCTTGTCGTCATGGGGAATGAGGGAAACGGCATCTCGGAAGCCCTCCGCGATCGTGTTACCAATGCCCTGCTCATACCCAACTATCCAAAGGGCAGGCCTACTGCCGACTCCTTGAACGTTGCCATAGCTACAGCTATAACGTGCGCGGAGTTCAGACGGAGGATGAATGGATAGCAGGCTTGAGAGTTGAATAGTAGGTTTATAATGTGGGAGGAATATATATAACTATTTTTAGGAAATACTTGCCTGAGGCCTTTGGACCTTGGCTCCTTTCACTTTTCGCATTTATTAGATTATGGAGCAAATTTATAAATATAGAAGTTTCTCGGCAAGCATAGCATCAGGCTATAAGCTTTTCCGTTCGAACTTAAGGACCATACTCTACAAGTCATGGATAGAAGCCGTGGCGTTCAGTTTCCTGTATGGGCTGTCGCTTGTGATGATGGCACTCCACTATAAAGTGGCGTTCGTCTGCTCGATAGTGGCACTGCTTGTCTCGGTCGTTTTCTGGAACGGACGTCTGTTCCAACTCATCGACGGCGGTACTCCTAAGGACAAGCTATGGCGCGCCGCCCGTGCACTGGTCGTTGGCATACTGTTCTTCCTCTTGCCACTTGTGGGCATTCCGCTGATAAACGTGATGATGGAAATTATGCTGGAAGAGCATCCCAAAATAGGAAGAGCGTTGAAGACGGGCTTCTGCCATTGGGGGTATTTGTTTCTGACGCTGTTGATGAGCGGACTGATAATGATGGCATTGTCGCTGGTTCTGGCGATACCTTTATACATCTGCATCTATGGTCTTATAAGCAACCATCTCGGGATGATGGCTGGAGACCCGTCGGGACTGCCCGCGTCGTTCCCCATTATCCTGTTCTTCGTTGGTTTGCTGACTGCCTTTATCTTCCTCTTTGCCCAGTTGTGGCAGACATATGCCTTTGCCTATGCCCATGGAGCAATACTGACTCGTGAGCTGCGACGCGCAGAGGAGAAGAAAGCGGCAAGGGAAGAGAAAGCACGGAAACTCCTAAAAGCTGGAGAAAAAGAAATGCTGCCACAAGAGTCTTTCCTTTCTGAAGATGTAATGAAGAATAACTAAAGGGGATGTCCGCAGTAATTCAAATGGAGGCTTAAGCCTGGTGCGTACGGTTAAAAATATATAAAAAGCTTAGCGTATTTTCTCGATTTACAAAAGGTTAGCTTTTGGGTTGTAAAAGGTTAGCTTTTACACCCTAAAAGGTTAGCATTTACACCCTAAAAGGATAGCTTTTGCAAAGCGAGAATTGTGTGTTCTGTAATTAATTGATATATTGATAAATACAAAGTTGGTATGAAAAGGCAGAAAATATTGTTCATCGACCGTGATGGAACGCTTATTGAAGAGCCGGAAGACGAGCAGATAGACTCTTTCGAGAAGTTGAAATTTGTTCCGGGGGTATTTAAGAATCTCGGATTTATACGTAAGAAGTTAGACTTCAGGTTCGTTATGGTGAGCAATCAGGACGGACTCGGTACCGATTCTTTCCCTGAAGATACATTCTGGCCGGTGCATAATTTTATTCTGCAAACGCTGGAAGGCGAGGGGATAACTTTCGACGACCAGCTTATCGACCGCCATTTCCCGGAAGACAACTCGCCAATGCGCAAGCCTGGGACTGGAATGCTGGAGAAAGAATATCTCCACAATGACAGCTACGACCTTGCAGGCAGCTTTGTTATAGGCGACCGTGAGAGCGATGCTGAGTTAGCCCGCAACATAGGTTGCAAGTCGCTGATCCTCGGACAGGACGGAATGACTTGGGAAAAGATTGCGGAACTGCTCTTCGCCGGCGAGCGTATAGCCGAAGTGCGCCGTACTACAAAGGAGACGGACATCTACATCCGTATCAATCTGGACGGTACGGGCAAGTGCGACATCTCTACCGGACTGGGTTTCTTTGACCACATGCTTGAGCAAATTGGCAAGCATGGAATGATGGACCTTACCATCCATACCAAGGGAGACCTATATGTTGACGAGCATCACACCATTGAGGATACTGCGATAGCTCTCGGCGAATGCATAGCAAAGGCCCTCGGCGACAAGCGTGGCATAGAGAGATACGGATTCTGTCTGCCTATGGACGACTGTCTGTGCCAGGTGGCCCTTGACTTCGGAGGACGCCCATGGCTTGTCTGGGACGCAGAGTTCCACAGGGAGAAAATTGGGGAAATGCCAACAGAGATGTTCCTGCATTTCTTCAAGAGCCTCAGCGACTCGGCAAAGATGAATCTCAATATCAAGGCTGAGGGTACTAACGAGCACCACAAGATAGAAGGGATATTCAAGGCTTTGGCACGTGCGCTGAAGATGGCGGTCAGACGAGACATATATCATTATGAGCTTCCATCTACCAAGGGAATGCTGTAGCCCAGCCCTCAGTATACTGTAATATGCAATAATCAGGTAATATATTTGGCTTTCTGCTTACAATTTATTAATTTTGCAGTCGAAACAATAAACGAATACAACAATAAAGCATAGAATGTTAAGGATAGCAGTACAATCGAAAGGCCGTCTTTTCGATGACACCATGAATCTTCTGTCAGAAGCAGACATAAAGATTCCTTCAAGTAAACGGACCCTGCTGGTTCAGTCGACCAACTTTCCTATCGAAGTCCTATACCTGCGCGACGACGATATTCCTCAGACCGTGGCGAGCGGAGTTGCCGACATTGGCATAGTAGGAGAGAACGAGTTCGTGGAGCGGGGTGAGAATGCGCAGATTATATCACGCCTGGGCTTCAGCAAGTGCCGTCTGAGTCTTGCCATACCAAAGGCCATCGAGTATAGGGGACTGGATTGGTTCAACGGAAAGAAGATAGCAACCTCCTATCCTAACATCCTTCGCCGGTTTATGAACAGCAAGGGCATCAAGGCAGACATCCATGTCATTACAGGCTCCGTTGAAATCAGCCCGGGAATAGGACTCGCTGACGGTATCTTCGACATCGTTTCGTCGGGCTCCACCCTTATCAGCAACAATCTTAGGGAGGTTGAAGTGGTGATGAAGAGCGAGGCTTTGCTTATTGGCAACTGGAACATGGATGAGGCAAAGCATTCTGTCCTGAACGAGATGTTGTTCCGTTTTGAGGCAGTACGCTCGGCACAGGACAAGAAGTATGTCATGATGAACGCACCTAAGGACAAGGTGGAGGCCATCACTAAAGTCCTTCCGGGTATAAAGAGCCCTACCATCATCCCGCTTGCCGACCCGGCATGGTGCTCCATCCATACAGTTCTCGACGAGAAGAGGTTCTGGGAAATCATTAATAAGCTGAAAGAACTCGGCGCACAGGGTATTCTGGTAACGCCAATCGAGAAGATGATACTTTGATTTTACGAATATGAACATAATTAAATATCCTGAAAGAAGTTCTTGGGAAAATATCGTCAAACGCCCGCATTTGGATGTCAGTCAGCTGAATGCAACTGTAAACGGTGTCTTAAACGATGTCCGTGAGAACGGCGATGAGGCTGTAAAGCGGTATGAGGAGAAATTCGACCATGCCAGCCTTGCCTCGCTGGAGGTAACCGATGATGAGAAGACGGAGGCCAGGCATTTGGTGTCGAAGGATTTGTACGATTCCTTGGTGCTTGCTCATGACAATATAGTAAAGTTCCACGAGTCACAGAAGTTCTATGGGCACAAGGTTATTACGGCAAATGGTGTTACCTGCTGGCAGAAGAGCGTACCTATTCAAAAAGTCGGATTATACATCCCTGGAGGTACGGCACCTCTTTTCTCTACAGTCTTGATGCTCGCCACACCGGCAAAGATTGCCGGATGTCCGGAAATTGTGCTTTGCTCACCTCCAAACCGTGAGAGGAAGCTGAACCCTGCCATACTTGTTGCGGCTGAGATTGCAGGAGTGCATCGTATTTTCAAGGCAGGAGGTGTCCAGGCTATTGGTGCTATGGCTTATGGAACAGAATCTGTTCCGAATGTCTACAAGATTTTTGGACCGGGCAATCAGTATGTCATGGCCGCCAAACAGCAGGTCAGCCTGCATGATGTAGCCATTGACATGCCGGCAGGACCATCCGAGGTGTGCGTTATTGCGGACGAGGACAGCAATGTTAAGTTTGTTGCAGCCGACTTACTGAGCCAGGCTGAGCATGGAACGGACTCGCAGGTCCTGCTTATATCTACATCAGAGAGAACGCTGAATGCTGTCGCCGATGAGATAAAGGTTCAGTTGGAGCGCCTGCCACGAAAAGAGATTGCTGCAAAGTCGCTGGAGAATTCTAATCTTGTCTTGGTTCATGACACCGATGAGGCTATAGAGCTCAGCAACAGCTATGCGCCGGAACACCTCATCCTGGCTACAAATAATTATGAGGAGCTGGCAGAGAAGGTTGTCAACGCCGGTAGTGTCTTCCTCGGAAAGTATGCCTGTGAGAGTGCTGGCGACTATGCCAGCGGTACGAACCATACTCTTCCCACTCATCGCTATGCCTTGGCATACAATGGTGTGAACCTTGATAGCTATAATCGTAAGATTACTTTCCAGCATCTTACCGATGATGGTATCCGCAGCATAGGGCATGCCGTTGTTGCAATGGCAGAGAATGAGCAGCTCGAAGGTCATGCCAATGCCATGCGCCTTCGTATTGATGAAGTAAACAACTAATTTAATTTTAAGGCATTCTCTAATTCCTTCCTTTATGAAGAGTAGTTGGGAAGAGCCCGACCAGTTTTCCCAACTCCGAAAAGGTGGGGGAGAAAGGGACATATATTAAGCTTATGAAGCAATTACAGGACCTGGTCAGACCAAACATTTGGAGTCTGGCACCATATAGCTCAGCAAGAAACGAGTATGCAGGACATGCTGCTCACGTGTTTCTTGATGCCAATGAGAATCCGTACAACAAGCCATACAATCGCTATCCGGATCCTTTGCAGGGGGAGGTCAAGGCGAAACTCTCAAAGGTTAAGGACGTTGCACCGGAGAAAATATTCCTTGGCAATGGAAGCGATGAGCCTATAGACCTCTGTTATAGGGTGTTCTGTGAGCCGAAGGTAGACAATGTGGTTGCTATTGAGCCTACTTATGGCATGTATAAGGTGTGTGCCGATATCAATGATGTAGAGTACCGTCCGGTTCTCTTGGATGAGGAATATCAGATGTCTGCCGACAGTTTGCTTGCGGCTTGTGACGAGAAGACAAAGATTATCTGGATTTGCTCACCAAACAATCCGTCCGGTAATAACATGTCTCCTGACGAGGTGAAGAAAGTCTTGAAGGGTTTCGACGGCATTGTGGTCGTTGATGAGGCATATTCTGACTTCTCCCGCGTTCCTAACTTTAGGCAGCAGTTGGATAAATATCCTAATCTAATTGTTTTGAACACCTTCAGCAAGGCATGGGGATGTGCTGCCATACGATTGGGAATGGCCTTCGCTCAAAAGGAGATAATAGACGTCTTCAATAAGGTAAAATATCCTTATAATGTGAACGCCCTCACTCAGAAGAAAGCCTTGGAAATTCTTGATGACACGCAGGATGTCCGTGAATGGGTGCGTCTGCTTCTGCAAGAGCGTGGAAACATGATTAAGGCTTTCGGAGAGCTGCCCGTGTGCAAGGAGGTTTATCCTACGGATGCCAATTTCTTCCTTGCCCGGATGACCGACGCGCAGGCAATTTATGATTATCTTGTGGAGAAGGGGATAATCGTCAGAAACCGGACGAGGGTTAAACTCTGCAATAACTGCTTGCGTATTACCATAGGGACGAGGAGCGAGAATGCAGAGCTCATTGGAGCTCTAAGGCAATATAAGTAATATGTGTGTATTAGTCATTCTATGCGAATGGCATTGGAATATAATACAAACGTACAAGGGGCGGTTCTGTAGAACCGCCCCTTGTACGTTTGTATGAATTCTGAAAGAATCAGATTTTCCGATAATTACAATTGGAAGAGCCAATTGAATGAAGCAACGAGGTCAGTTGGAAAGGCACTTAGCCTGTGCAGCCTCATGAGCTCCATTGCCTGCGTCTATCATCTTTGCTCTGCATTTTGGGCAGATGCCTCTGTAGTAGAGCTGACTGTCCTTGACGAGGAATCCATTTAAGTCTCCACGGTACTGGACGGGAGCCTTCTCTTCCATTAGGTCATACACTTTCTCACAGTTATAGCAGAAGAAGTGTACGTGAGGATGGAGATCTCCATCATAACAAACACGGTGCTCGTCTATTGTTATCATCTGGGCTGCTCCCTTCTCATAGAACATACGCAGGGTATTGTAGACTGTAGTGCGACTTAATGTCGGTATTTTCTTGTATAGGCCTTTGTATACGTCCTCGACAGTAGGGTGAGTCCTGTTTACCAGAAGATATTTCATAATCTCCAGACGCTGCAGGGAAGGACGTATGTTCAGACTAACCAAGCGCTGATAAGCTTCGTCTCTTTTCATAATTTTGTTTGCGAAAGTTTTATGGCTGCAAATTTACTGCTTTATATTATTATACCAAAATAATTCTTGTAATTTTTTCAGAACATTCGTCTTTCCTTGATGCAGAATGGCCTTCGAGGGTAATCCTGGCTGACATCCTTTACTCTTTCCAACTGCCGCCGTCGAAGAATACCCAGTTTATTTTCTTCTTCCTTGGAACTTGTGGCTTCTTGAAGTTGCCGTGAAGGATTAAGACCGTTGATTTTCCATTAGGCACTGCTTCCACCGCTTCCTCCGGAGTCATGTAATTGCCACGCCCGTTGTCGGAAACGATGTAGTCGAAATGCCGTATGTGGGAGCTTAGTGCCGGAATGGCTTTGCCCAAGGCGTCGGCTAAAGCGCCGGCAATGATGTGCGCGCCATAAACATTGTAGTGTGTATTGTCTTGCCGTCCTTTTGGAGCCCAGGAGTATTTGCCTGGCTCAAGCCACATGTGGAGCTTGCGGGAGCCTTCTATTCCCATGCCTTCTTCTATGTCGTGGGTTATCTTGTTGGCATCGATGAATACAGCACCGTATTTCTTCGCGACTCTTTCAGCCACCTTAGCGTATTCTCCGTGTGTGTCAACAAGGGTGTCGGAGTTGACGACCTCGCCCTGGTATGTCGTCTCACGCAACTTCTCATCGTCATCCTGTTGCTCCGGAACGATGAAATAGTTGCGCCTTACAACCGGGCTCATTAGTATAGGGGTGGCTCCTTTTGCCTTAGTCTCAACGACATACTGAGCCAAGTGGGCGTCGAAAGTAGTGCCGACATCGGTGTGGCGGCCAGGTTTCGGCTTCTCGTCGTTGTGTCCGAACTGAATGATAACGTAATCACCGGGCTTGACCTTGTCAATTACCTTTTCCCATCGCCCTTCAGTGTAGAAACTCCGTGACGAGCGTCCGTTCACGGCATGATTCTCAACTCTTACCCCTTCGTCGAAGAAGCCTTGTAGGACCATTCCCCATCCACGTTCAGTTTGTCCTTTGGAAATGTCTTTCTCTGCTGCCGTCGAATCGCCTATTATATAGATTGTGGGGGTGTCAGGGCTGAAAGAGTAGGCTAGAAGGGCTGAAGCAATCACAAAGAGCTGTGCTAACTTCATAACGATTGATTTCTTTTCCATTTTGTTTTAGTTGTAGTTTGTTAAATAATTAGTTGTATTTTGAATATATTATTTGTAATTTGTATATAAAAAGCCCGGATGTCGGTATCTATTTACCGATATCCAGGCTTTTGTAGATTATCATCCCTTTACTATGGATACAAGTTCATCGTCAGTAACAAGCTTTTGCTCGCCACTTGCCATGTCCTTGAGCGTGAACTTACCGGCGGCTATCTCGTTTTCACCGGCAAGTACAACGAAAGGAATGTTCTTTGCGTTGGCGTAGTTCATCTGTTTCTTCATCTTGCTCTGGTCAGGGAACATCTCAGTCCTTATTCCAGCTTTGCGTGCTTTGCTAATGGCCGGTAGACAGTAGGCTGTTTCCTTCTCTCCGAAGTTGATGAACAGGAGCTGTGTTCCAGTGATGGTCTCCTTTGGGTACAGGTCAAGTGCATTGAGAACATCATATATGCGGTCAGCACCAAAAGATATGCCGACACCGCTGAGCCCCGGCATACCGAAGATACCGGTAAGGTTGTCATAGCGTCCGCCTCCCGTTATGCTTCCCATAGGAGTGTCCAACGCCTTTACCTCGAAGATAGCCCCGGTGTAATAGTTGAGTCCGCGCGCAAGGGTAAGGTCTAGCTGGATTTCATTATTCAGTCCGATCGTCTTCAACTGGTCAAGTATGAACTTTGTCTCTTCGACTCCCTTGAGTCCGGTCTCCGAACCTTTAAGAGCATCAGCAATAATTTCCAGTTTTTCCTCGTTCGTCCCTTCCAGCTTTATTATAGGCTGGAGCTTTTCTATTGCATTCTCAGGGATACCGTCGTTACGTAGCTCCTCATTGACATTCTCAAGTCCAATCTTGTCAAGCTTGTCAATGGCCACGGTAATATCGACGATCTTCTCTTTCTCTCCGATAACTTCTGCTATACCGGAAAGAATTTTGCGATTGTTGATCTTTATCTGTACTCGGACGCCGAACTTCGTGAAGACGGTGTCGACAATCTGCATGAGCTCAACCTCATTGAGCAGAGAGTCAGAGCCAACGACATCTGCGTCGCACTGGTAGAACTCACGGTAGCGTCCTTTCTGAGGCCTGTCGGCTCGCCAGACGGGTTGGATCTGATAACGCTTGAACGGCAGTTGCAGCTCATCGCGATGCATAACGACGTATCGTGCGAATGGAACAGTAAGGTCGTAGCGCAGTCCCTTCTCACAGAGCTTTGTTTGCAATTTCAGTACGTTGCGCTCGTCAAGCTCCTCATCGGTTATCTTTTTAAGATAGTCTCCAGAGTTGAGAACCTTGAAAAGAAGCTGGTCTCCTTCCTCGCCGTACTTGCCCATCAGCGTATGGAGTGTTTCCATAGCCGGTGTCTCTATCTGCTGAAAGCCATATAATGCATATACGCTCTTTATGGTGTCGAAGATGTAGTTGCGCTTTGCCATCTCGACAGGACCGAAGTCGCGTGTTCCCTTTGGAATGCTTGGTTTGTTTGCCATTAATTTTTCTCTTTTACTTTCTAATAATTGTCTGTTCACGGTCCGGGCCTATCGATATGATGCCGATACGAGTCTCCAGAAAGTCCTCCAGGAACTTTATATAGTCCTTGAACTCCTGAGGGAACTGGTCCTCAGATGTGAATTTGGTCATATCCTTGTGCCATCCCTTGAACTCCTTGTACACCGGCTTTACATTGTCAATCTCGTAAGGCAGTTCGTCGGTGGTGGTTCCGTCGGGCAACTGATAAGCGACGCATGCCTTGACGGTGTCGAAGTCATCAAGGACATCGCTCTTCATCATGATCAGCTCCGTTACCCCGTTTACCATGATGGAGTACTTAAGCTGTACGAGGTCTATCCACCCACAACGGCGCTCACGCCCCGTGACGGCGCCATACTCGTGTCCAAGGTCCCGTATACGCTTTCCTGTCTCATCGAACAGCTCAGTAGGGAATGGTCCGGCGCCTACCCGCGTGCAGTAAGCTTTCATTATTCCGTACACGTTTCCGACCTTGTTCGGTCCAATGCCAAGCCCCGTGCATGCTCCGGCACAGATGGTGTTGGATGATGTTACGAAAGGATAAGAGCCGAAGTCAACGTCGAGCATGGTTCCTTGCGCTCCCTCGCAAAGTATGTTCTTTCCACTGCGCAGTATGTGGTTTATCTCATGCTCAGAGTCTACAAACTTGAACTTCTTGAGATATTCAACACCTTCCATCCAGTGCTTTTCCGTCTCTTCCAGTCCGGTAAAGTCCGTCCACCCTAAAGCCTTCAGCATCTTCATGTGGCGTTCCTTGTGCTTTGCATATTTCTCTTCAAAGTTTTCAAGGATGTCGCCGACACGAAGTCCGTTACGGCTTGTCTTGTCAGTGTATGTAGGTCCTATTCCCTTTCCGGTAGTGCCCACTTTGTTCTTGCCTTTTGCAGCTTCTATAGCCTTGTCGAGGAGCCTGTGAGTAGGCATGATGAGATGTGCTTTCTTCGATATGTGCAACCGCTCAGTCAGAGGGTGTCCGCTTTTCTCAAGGTCTTTAGCCTCATCCATGAACAAGTCTGGTGCCAACACGACACCGTTGCCAATGATGTTGACCTTTCCTCCCTGGAAGATTCCCGACGGAATGCTCCTAAGAACGTATTTCTGCCCTTCGAACTCAAGGGTATGTCCGGCGTTGGGGCCGCCTTGGAAGCGTGCCACGACATCGTACCTGGGTGTCAGCACATCGACGACTTTCCCTTTACCTTCATCGCCCCACTGCAATCCGAGCAGGACATCAACTTTACCTGTATTCATTGTTGTATTTATTAAGATTTTAATTCCTTAGTGTTTCCTGTCTGCTTTTTTCGCATCCTTGCCATGCGTTGCTGGCATTTCGCGCACACGCCATAGATGTATAGTGTGAAACCATCCTTGCGGAACCTGTGAAAGTGGCTGTCCTTGATAGCCCTTACAATGTCGCCGGACTGCACCTCGTCAACTCTTCCGCAGATGGTGCACACCTGGTGTATGTGGTTCTCGTTCTTGTAGCATCCCTCATACTTGGTCTGTCCTATGAACCGGTGCCTGATGACCAGCCGCAGCTCTATGAACAATTTCATGGTGTTGTAGAGCGTGGCACGCGACACGCGGAAATTCCTCGACTCCAGGAGCCTGCCCAGCTCTTCAAGCGTGAAATGTCCGTCTATGCTGTATACTGCATCGAGAATGGCATACCGTTCAGGTGTCTTCCTGTGCTTGTTGTTTTCAAGGTAGTTGTCCAGTATTGCGCAGACTTTCTTTTTTATTGCGTCGTTTGTCACTGTTGTACTGATTTGGAAAGGCAGGGCGCATGAAAGCAGCAGAATGTAAGCTTGATTGCGCCCTGCATAACACTATTTCAACTTCAAGTACAAAAGTACTACTTTTTTCTGGAATGATTCTAAATAACGTATTGAAAAAAAGTTAAACAACAGAATCTTGAGTCCAAGCCTAAAGAATGTCCAATTGCTTCAAAGCTTTTGCCGCTATTTTTTCATAGTCGTCGCCTAAATCGCAGAAGCGCAGCAAACAGTTGTAGGCGGCATGCTTGAGCGAGTTGTCGTCGCCTTGCAGGTCTGCCTCAACCTGGTCCAGGAATTCGTTTATGCCACGCTCGTCGGGCTCCTTGCCCTTCATGAACA
>SAMEA3663069__coassemble_517_pt1 | contig 31008 bp, 23 predicted proteins | sample SAMEA3663069__metabat2_low_PE_007 | metagenome-assembled genome bin SAMEA3663069 (sample SAMEA3663069) | pig gut metagenome | biome: pig gut; feature: pig-associated habitat; material: faeces | place: France | collected 2012 | reverse complement strand
CACAACAGCCTGGTATCTTACTTCGGCCGTTTGAACTACAACCTCCTCGAGCGTTATCTTCTTACTGTTACATTCCGTGCCGACGGTTCCAGCCGTTTTGCAAAGGGCAACAAGTGGGGTTACTTCCCTGCAGCAGCTTTCGCATGGCGCATCAACAAGGAGCCGTTCCTGAAGAATGTTAATTGGATCAACGACTTCAAGCTCCGTTTGGGCTGGGGTATGACTGGTCAGCAGAATGGTATCGACGACTTCTACTATGCTCCTCTTTACGTTGTAGGCGATGAGCACGCACAGTATCCTCTGGGCGACAAATACTACTATACAACTCGTCCAAGTGCCTACAACCCAGATTTGACTTGGGAGAAGACTACTACATACAATGCCGGTGTTGACTTCGCTGTTCTTAACAACCGCGTTTCTCTGAGTGCCGACTACTATTATCGTAAGACCCGCGACCTTCTGTCCCGTATCGACATTCCTTCTGGAACAGGCTTCGGCGACCAGATGTTGAAAAACATCGGTAGCCTTTCAAACTATGGTGTTGAGTTCACTGTCGACGCTCGTCCTATCGTTACAAAGGACTTCACATGGCAGGTTACCTATAACGTAGGTTGGAACCACAACCGCATCACTAAGCTTGATGCCGGCGCACAGGATTGGGTAGAGGTTACCAGCACCAAGATCTCGCGTGGTAACAACACCCGCATTCAGCGCAACAAGGTCGGAGAACCTGTCAACAGCTTCTTCGTTTACCAGCAGGCATACGACAAGGACGGCAAGCCTTTGGAAGGTGTCGTTGTAGACCGTAATGCTGACGGACAGATTAATGATGATGACCGCTACTACTATAAAGATCCGGCTCCAGACATCGTGATGGGTCTCACTACGAAGTTCATCTATAAGAACTGGGATCTCAGTGCATCGTTCCACGCTTCTCTGGGCAACTACGTTTACTATGACTTCCTGTCTCGTAACGCCATCCTCTCTCCAAGTGGTCTGTTCTCTAACAGCTCATTCCACAACAATACTCCAGAGAATGTTGCTCTTGGCTGGACCGGTACTACCACTGTTCAGAACTACTTCAGCGACTACTTCGTACGCAACGCTTCTTATCTGAAGTGCTCGAATATCACTCTCGGTTACACTTTCCCGTCGCTCGTTACAACGCGCACTGGCATCAAGACGCTTGACGGTCGTATCTACTTCACCGTTCAGAACCCGTTCATGATCACCAAGTACGACGGTATCGACCCGGAGGTGGCCAATGGCATCGACTCTAACCCGTACCCACGTCCACGCAGCTTCCAGCTCGGTGTAAACCTCAACTTCTAATAAGTTTATAATTGTTTATTAGCGCCTATAATCGCCTATAATCGCTTATAATCGCTTATTAATATTAAAGAAAACTACAACAATGAAAAATATAATTTTAAAGACAGCAGTTGTGGGGCTTCTCGCCCTCGGCTTGTCTTCTTGCGCCGACGACCTGAATATCTCTTCTATCGACCCAAAGTCGTCTCCATCGTATGATATGGAGCAACTGCTCGCTAAACAATATGCAACCCTTGGTGTTACTGGTCAGACAGGTCCTGCCGGAAAGGGCGACCTGAGCATGGACGAGGGTGAGAGCGGATTCTTCCGTACTGTCTTCAACCTCGAGGAGCTGCCTACCGACGAGTGCGCTTGGGCATGGACCAACGATACCGATATCCCTAACCTTCTGGGACTGTCGTGGACATCAAGTTCACAGCGTGCCGCATGGTGCTGGACTCGTCTGGCATACGATGTAACACTTTACAACCAGTTTATCTCTCAGTGCGGTGAGCAGGCTGGTCCTCAGGTTACTGCTGAGGTTCGCTTCCTGCGTGCTCTGCACTACTATTACTTCCTCGACCTCTTCCACAAGGCTCCGTTCAAGGTGACATACGATACCTCGCTGCCAGCTGAGAAGTCGGGTGCCGACTTGTACAACTGGATTGACCAGGAGCTCACCAACATTGAGGATACCCTGGCAGATATGGGCACCTACGACAATGCCTCTGGCTTCGGACGTGCTGACAAGGGCGCTGCTTATGCCCTCCACGCTCAGCTTTGCCTCAACGCTGCTGTGTACACAGACGGAAAGGTAACCCGTGAGGGATGGGAAAAGGCAAAGAAGTACTGCGACCTGCTCATCAACGGTCCGTACAAGCTCTCTGATAAGGCTGTTACCGACCCGGCAGGCAACAAGTGGTCAGGATTCGAACAGCTCTTCATGGGTGATAACGACGAGAACACCAATGCTATGAAGGAAATCATATTCCCGATTCGCCAGGATGGTGCTAAAACACAGGAGTATGCAGGTTCTACATGTCTTATCGGCGGTTCGTCAGCTGCTGGTATGCCTTACAAGAATACCAACAACTACTGGACTTGCTACTTTGCCCGCGTAAACGCTCTTGAGAAGTTCTTCTCTGATCCGGAGAAAATGCCTAAGCTGACAGCTGAGCAGTCTGATAAGTATAAGGACAGTATCTCTACTGAGGCCCAGGTAATCAAGCACGACGCTGAATTGGGTATCTCTACAAAGGATGTTCAGAAGAAGGCCGGCGACGACCGCGCTCTGTTCTACATGGGACTCGGTGGTACTTCCGGCAACTGCCGTACGCTGACTCCGGGCAAGTCGATTACAGGATTCCTCAACGGTGCTTCCATTGTGAAGTGGACCAACTACCGCTCTAACGGTGGTGCCCGCCACAACGACACATTCGATGATACAGACATTCCATTGTTCCGTCTCGGTACTATCTATATGATTCGTGCAGAGGTTGAGTATCGTCTCGGCGATGCTGATGCAGCAGCCAAGGATATTAACACCCTCCGTACCCGTGCCGGAAACACGAACCTGCTTACTGCAGCTACCGTTAATGAGCAGACGCTTATCGACGAGTGGTCAAGGGAAACTTTCTTCGAGGGACGCCGCCGCTCTGACCTCGTCCGCTTCGGACTCTTCACCGGAAGTAAATATCTGTGGAGCTTCAAGGGTGGTGTACCTAACGGTACTGGTGTAGACTCACGCTACAACGTCTATCCTGTTCCGGCTATTGACGTAGCTGGCAACCCAAATATCTCACAGAACCCTGGATATTAATTTAAGTTTAAAAGATTTTAGGTCCTTGAGCTGGTAGTGCCGACATGCCGAATGGCTTGAAGGAATTCCGGCTCGAGAACTTGAAAACTCAGAAACTCATAAACTAAAAAACTGACAAAATGAAAAATTTATATAAGTTCATGTTGCTTCCGGCATTGGTTCTGCCTCTCATCTTCACGTCTTGTGATGAGGACAACGACGACAACCCTACCGTTGACTTCAGTCATGTGGGTGAGAACTTCGTCCTGAACACACCTGCCAACGCAGCGAACAATACATTCGACCTGGCCAGCGCCAGCAGCCTGGAGTTGACATGCCAACAGCCAAACTATGGTGTGGGCGTTCCTTACTTCGTCCGTTACTATGTGCAGGCCTCTATAGACCCTGCTTTCTTAAACGATACTACTGTTGCACACAAGGAACTGAACACGGCTTACACATCTGCCAAGATGGATGTCAATGCCACAGAGCTTAATACAGCTGTAGTACAGCTCTTCCAGAAAGCAAATCCAGACGTCGCTAAGGTTCCGGTAATGCCGGTTTACCTGCGTCTGCGTGCGGTAATTGCCGGTAGTGATGCTAATGTAGAGGCTAAATCAAACACGTACTCTAATATCATCACCCTGCCTTCCGTAAAGGCAACATACGTTGCTCCTGACGTTACATATCCTGCTCAGCTATATGTCAGCGGTCCTTCTATACAGAATGGTTCCACATGGAAGACGGTAGCTCCTGTTTACGGTGTGGAAGGCAACTACTTCACTATGGTTTATGTACCTGATGGTGGTAAGTTTACTTTTGGTACTACCAATGGCGATGTTCGCGGCTTCAACCGCCTGCGCTCCGTAACCGTAAATCCAGATGCCAACACAACTGTTACCGACGCTGGTGACGAAAGCCACAGCCTGACATTCTCTAAGGGCGGATGGTACACTCTCTTGTTCACTTCAGAAATCAGTGCAGACAAGAAGAGCATCTACTTCGATCTGACAGTTTTCCCGGCTCATGCTTATACTATAGGTAATGCTACAGGTGACTGGACAGACGCCAATCCTGCTTTAGAGATGACGGCTCCTGCAACAGCTGATGGCCAGTGGGTATCTCAGGCATTCACTGTGGCCGGTGAGCTCCGCGCTTACATCAAGGTTCCAGGATTCGACTGGTGGCGTACTGAGTTCACCATCTATAAGGGTGCTCTGTTCTGGCGCGACCGCGACCTGCCTGATGGTTGGCACTACAATGCTGATGGTAAAGGTATTGACCCAAGCTATGGCGTACAATGCGCGGTTGGTCAGAAACTCTATGTCAACTTCGACACTAATACTGGAGAGGTGAAGTAAGAGTAAAAGTTAATAAGTTCTTAGGCCTACAGGCTTCCGGTCTCGGAAACCTGCAGGCTCCGAAGCTCAAAACTCAAAAACACGACTAAAAAATGAAAAAGACTTTATTATATAGCCTGGCAGCTTTTGCCGCTCTTGGCCTTGCAAGTTGTAACGAGGACTACGACGATTGGGCTACCCCGCAGTCGTATGGGCAGGATGAGGCGGCTGCCAAATATGGACTGACATTTGCAGCCGGTTCGGAAATCAATTCCGTACTGCCTGACGCCGACGGCATGGTGCATCTTGTTGCTGTCAGCACTACCGATGCCTCTGTCAGCGGATATACCATCAAGACGCTTACTGTCAATGGAGACAATATCAATGGTACTATGGTAGGCAATGACATCTGCGTCAGTGCCTCAGACCTCGAAAGACTCGTTGAGAAGCAGAACGATTCACGTGCTGCTGTTTCCCGTCCAATAGAGGTAAAGGCCAATGTTTCCATGAACCTCGACAACGGCGATGCCGTTACTACCGAAACCGTTGCTGACGTTACGGGTACTGTTACTCCGCAGCCGACACCGGCTATCGACGAGAAAGGATATTTTGTCCTTGGTGCTGTCCAGGAGAATACTGTTGTCGACGCAGATGGTAATTCTGCCAATTGGCAACTTTCAAAGCCTGTCTATATGACTGCCAACGGTGATGGTACCTTTACTGTACATCTTACCACAACCAGCGACGGCGACAATTACTTCAAGTTCTATGCTGGCAGCTGTTACGATGCTAACAGCTGGGATAATGTTAACAAGGGTCAGATTGGCTGTGAGACCAATGGTGATGCCTCCCGCCACAACTTCGCTGTATATCAGGGCGACCCGCTCTACACCGGTGGCGTTCAGACACCTGTCATTCACGGTGCTGGTGAGTGGGATGTTACTCTCGACATGAACAATCTCACTTACACCATTAGCCCGGCAGAGGGTATGTATTACATTACAGGTAATCCTAACAGCTGGTCTACAAATCCTATCAACACTATGTTCTATGGTGAAGGCAATAACGTCTACAGCTATACAACATACTGGAAAGGTGCCTGGGATTTGAAGTTCTGGAAACAGAAGGATATGGGTAATTGGGATGCTGTCTATGGTACAGTTAAGAATGGCGAAGCCTCGGAATCCGGTACTCTTATCAATTCTAAAGCTAATGCATTCCAGTCTCCGGCTGCCGGCTATTACACTCTGACCATCAATATGCAGGACAACACTTACAAGTGGACAAAACTTGATAACCAGAGTCCGGCTAAATACACCAGTGTTTCCCTTATTGGCGACTTCAACTCTTGGGACGTCAACCGAGATGTAAACCTCGAAAAGCTTCCTGCTATCGGCGTTAATGATTCGCACAACTGGTACGTACGCTACACCGTTCCTTCAACTGGTGGCCTGAAGTTCCGTGCTAACCATGATTGGACAACAAGCTGGGGCGTTGACAAAGCTGACAAGGACAAGGCGATTGGCGATACCTATCACCTGACACCGGGTTCAGAGAATATCAATGTTCCGGCAGGTACTTACGACTTCTATCTTAACGATATCACTGGTCGTTGGAACATCGTTCCAGTCAAGTAATTCTTTGTATGTTTGACATGAAGTAAACATCATTCTTTCTATAAGAATATAACTTAAGTCAGGGAGGACTCTTCGCGGAGTCCTCCTTTTCTATTGGCATATGCTAAAGCAAAGTTTGTTACACCTGCTATTGGCAAAGTTTTCTTGCACCTGCTATTGGCAAAGCTCTCTTGCACCTGCTAATGGCAAAGCTTTTCTGCAATGTCGTTAAGGCTAAGGCACTGTGAGCGGGTTATAGTCTTGCGCTCGTTGCTATGATAGGTAGGACCGAGGAAGAGCATCTGCCCACTGGCACAGGCGTCGAAGCCTGCCCCAGAAGGTTTTGTTAGTGGCGCAAAGCCGTTGTCCTTAATGATTATTTCCGGATAGCCCTTCTCAAAGGCTGCTCGCATAATGGCTTTCTCACCAGGAGAGATTGACGGTGAAACAAGCACGGCACCTTGCTGGCACAGCTTTAGTGTGGCATCGGTTTTTTCCTTTATCTGCGCTTCCGTCAGCCTTCTCGAGCATTGCACTTGCACGAGGAACGGCTTTCGGAGCAAGAACAGGTTGCCGATGGCGGAGAACGTCATTCCTTTCCATGCCATCGCCCTCTGCACGCGGAAGAACTCCGGGTGCTGTCTCTTCACCAGCAGGCGCCGGGGATTATCGGCTAAGTATCGCTTCCAGTTGTCAAGCTGCCCAGCGCGCAAGAGTATCTTGTCGTTATAGCCAGGGGCAAAGAGAATGCCGTGTGTGCGGTCCTGGCGGTTTGCGCGTTGCGTTTGCCGCTGCTTAGCAGCGGCGTACTCGACGGGGCATAAATGCTGGAAGGCATGGCGGCAGCCAGTCTTGAAGCCATTGAGGATCTTACCCAGGTGCTTTTCCATATGCTCTCGGACAAAGAGGATGCCATGAAAGTGGTCTGGCATGAGCTGGAAAGCTACGATAGTTATTTCAGGATAATAGCTTGGGATGCCATTCCATTCATTAGTTATTGCCTGCCCCAGCGGCGAGGGCACAGTCCTTGGGGCCTCCTCGTTGCCGAAGGGCTGGCGGGGATCGCCAACGACAGTGCCGAAAATGGGCTGGCGCCCTTCGGTTGTCATCGTTATCATGTACATCCGCCGCGACTGGTAGTCGTGGTCTTGCTTGCGGCGTGCCATTGACTGCTTCTTGGGTCCGGCGAGTTCTATGCGGCGTTGCAGTTGTTCTTGATTCATAGAGTTAGGTGCTTTCGAATGCAAAGATAAGTCAAAGTAGCTGAAAAGCAAAACTGTGAACGGAAAAAATGTTATCTTTGTAGAAGCATTATCCAACGACAAAAATGAGAAAGTCTGTTCTTACATTATTTATTATGTCCCTGGTGGTTTGCGCAAGTGCGCAAACACATGTGCAACATGACTGCTGTAGTCCTATGACCAGGCAGCATAAGCAGGTGGAGGAAGGCTGTGACAGCGCGATAGACTATAGTGATATCAGCCCGTCGACGCTGATCATCTTCTATTCGGGAAAGAACAAGCGCGTGCTAAAGGCTGCAGGGAAGATTGGTGCGGAGGTCATCTATACCTATACAAGTTTCAACGCAATAGCTGTCCGCAAGCCCGACGCATGGACACTGGAGCAGACGAAGGACTATTTCGAGAGAATAAAGGGCGTCATGCAGGTTAACTATGACCATATTTGTCATCTTGACAGGCTGTCGGAACCCTCGTTCTGAACGGTTCTGTAGCTACTTTGGACATTCCTTCCTTTATAGGAATGCCTTTTCCATATTCTTTGCAACCGTTTGCACACTCTAAATGACTAAAAACCATACTTTTAAGGAACAACGAATTCAGTAATTAGCTAAATTTGCACTGTTAAACCTAACATACAACTAAGATGAAGAAGTTTCTTACCATAATCGCAATTCTTTGTGCTTCCTTAAGCACTAAGGCACAGACAGTCCAGGGATGGCCTTCTGGTTACGGTGGCGTTATGTTCCAGGCGTTCTATTGGGACAGCTACTCGGATACACAGTGGACAAATCTCACGTCTCAGGCAGACACGCTGGCAAAGTACTTTGATCTTGTCTGGGTGCCTCAGAGTGGCTATTGCAATACTCTGTCGAACAACATGGGCTACTATGATATATGGTGGTTCGACCAGAAGAGTGCTTTCGGTACTGCCGATCAGTTGAAGACAATGATACGGACCTTTAAGTCGAAAGGTTTGAAGACTATAGCTGATGTAGTTATTAACCATAAAAATGGTAACTCGGGATGGATAGACTTTCCGAATGAGACATACACCAGCACAACGACAGGTAAGACATATAAGTTGACTTGGACTCCATTGGCTGATATATGCAGTAATGATGAGGCAAATACTCAATCGAGCTCACCGTACCGCGGTAAGATAACAGGTGCTGCTGATACGGGTGAGGGTGATGGCGGATGCCGCGACCTTGACCATACCAGTACAGAAGTTCAGAACAACATCAAGACTTATCTTGACTTCCTGCTGAACGAGATGGGGTATTCAGGCTTCCGCTATGATATGACTAAGGGTTATGCCCCGAAGTACACGAAGCTGTATAACGAGAGTGCTAAGCCGGCTTTCTCTGTAGGCGAGTATTGGGATGGCAATGTTTCTAAAGTAAAGGCATGGGTCGATGGTACCGGCAAGACCAGTGCGGCTTTCGATTTCCCGATGAAGTACCTTATTAAGGCGGCTTTCGGTGGAAGCGATTGGAGCAAGCTGTCATATTATAACACAACAAACGCATCATATTCTTCGCTTGCAGGTCAGAGCGGTTACTCGCAATATGCTGTTACTTTCGTTGACAACCATGACACGGGCGAGCCTCATACTAATCCAGACCCCCTTCGTGCCAACATAGCAGCGGCTAATGCCTACATCCTTGCAATGCCAGGTACGCCTTGTATCTGGATATCTCACTGGAAGGTATACAAGACTACTATTAAGAAGCTGATCCTTGCACGCAAGCTGGCAGGAATAACGAATACAAGTTCTGTCCTGAGCTGTAACGCTACATCGAATGGCGCAACCATAAACGTTAAAGGTACTAATGGCAATGTATTGCTTGTTCTCGGCAGTCCGTCAAGTGTAAGCACTACAGGCTATCAACTTGCAGTGGAGGGCGACAACTTCAAATATTATGTTTCTAACGGACTTGACCTTAGCGGAATAAAAAGTGTCGTGGACGAGCCAGTGGCACAACATGAGATACCCAGCTTCTGCAAGGTTAATGATGGTGAGACATGTGCGTTCTTTGAAGTCCCCGCATCATGGGGTACAGGCTCAAATCTGGTGATTAAATGCTGGAGATGGGATAAGAACTACAATTATACCACTAATAAGTGGCCAGGTTCTACCTGTAAATATGTAGGTACGGCATCTAACGGTTGTGCAGTCTATAAGTGGACTTACAATTCAAGTGAGCGTGTAGCCCACTCTTCAACTGATGAGGGTATTATATTCTCTGGCTGGAAATCTTCTACATCATTCACTGATGCCAATAAGATCTCACAGCAGAACAATATGGTTTTCAAGAACGGCAACTATTATGGTCTCAACGAGGTCTATGGAAACGTTATAGACATTGCTACCGGTATTAACGACATCAAGTCGAATGCATCTACATCATCTGAGGACACATGGTACTCAATCTCAGGCATGCGGCTGGCAGAAAAGCCGACACAAAAAGGCATTTACATCCACAACGGCAAGAAGGTTGCCGTAAGGTAAAAAGATAGAAAGATAGTTTTTATTGATATATTGTTATTAGATAGGTTTTAAGTTATAAGATTGTTATTAGGTTTTAAGTATTTCAAATTTGGGAAAAAGGGGCAAGTGATTGTCCCTTTTTTCATGCCCTTTTCTTTGTGGTCTCGCTAGAAAAGTGTAATTTTGTCGACAATTTGAGGCTTGGATGCCTTAGACTATGTGTCCAAGTAAGAATGCTAATTACAAGAACAAAATAAATACTTTCTGCTAAAAGAATTATGAAGAAAAAACTAACTCTACTATTGTCGTTGCTCGCCTTAGCTGCCGTGGGCAATGCACAGAAATATGTTGGCGGCGACATCTCGCTACTTCCTTCCTATGAAGAGCATGGAGTGAAATATCTTGGCCGTGGAGGAAACAACAATCAGGTTAAGCCACTTGACTATTTTGCCGACAGCGCCCATTGGAACGCCATGCGCGTGCGCCTGTTCGTTGACCCTTCAAAGGCGGATGATGAAGACAAGAACGAGGGCGTACGACAGGATCTCGACTACGTTACAAAGCTTGCCAAGCGGATAACCAATAAGGGCTATTCCCTGATGCTCGACTTCCATTATAGCGACACATGGACAGACCCGTCGCAGCATTCCACTCCTTCGGCATGGAACTCTTCCGATCCAGCGGTACTTGCCGACAACGTCTATGCCTATACGAAGAAATCATTGCAACATCTGAAGGACAATGGCGTGAAGATTGACTTTATACAGCCAGGCAATGAGGTAACTTACGGGATGATGTGGCCTACGGGCAGATGCTATCCTAACGGAACCAATTACGGCACCGGTACCTTCGCCAATTTCGTCAAGTATCTCAACGCAGGCATCAAGGCTTGCAGGGAGATTTATCCTGCCGCAAAGATTGTCCTTCATACAGAGATGGGTAGAACATGGAATGTCTACACCTTCTATAACACTATAGGAAAACAGGTTGACTATGACATTATCGGATTAAGTTATTATCCCGACTGGCACGGGCCACTGACGACGTTGAACAGTCTGCTAAACACATTGGAGAGCCAGCACGCAGACAAGCAGATCATGATTGTGGAGACTGGTTATGGAGCAAAATGGCAACTGGGCAAACCAAGTTATACACCGACGCGGCTGGGCTGGCCTTTGACCGAAGCTGGTCAGAAGCAGTTTGCCGATGACCTTATTACCGAACTCAACAAGCATAAGAATGTTACAGGGCTTTACTGGTGGATGCCTGAGGATAATGAGTATTGGTCAGATAAAAACCCAGTACGCTCACAGTGGTGGAACGCCTCCCTTTACACTCAGGACACAGGCAAGCCTCTTGATGCCATGTTCGAGCTCCAGCGTTTCATAGGCAAGGATCCGACGGGCATCACTTCGATAAAGGGCTATGGTGTGAAGACCTCCGGCAACAAGTGGTATAACCTCCAGGGACAGCGCGTCAGCAGTCCTAAGGAGAAGGGGATTTATATCTGTAATGGACGAAAGGTGTTGGTAAAGTAGTATATTCTGCCGACAATGTAGGGTGGGGGGTATCCCCATCCTCCTGCCGTTTCACGGTCCCTCCAATTTTGTTTTGGGCTGGAAAAGATGGTTTTTTATTGCAAATTTATTAATTTTCTGTAGCATGCTTGATTTTTCAGAAAAAAGAAACTATCTTTGTAGCCCATAACAAAATTATACTCGTCTTATATGACTAAACGAACTTACTTATTATCAACACTTATCGTGTTGTTCCTCGGCCTTGGCATCAATGCCAGTGCCATTGACCGTCAGGCTCTTGCCAAGTATGCAGCGTCGCTAAAGGGAAAGAAAGGCGCAGAACTAAAGACTGCCTTGCAGCCATTGCTGAAGCCGAAGAAGGTTCTCGGCTATGGTAGTGGTAATGGGAATACCTGGAGCGGTTTTTATAAAACTGACAGGAACCCTAAGAACAATGAGTGTTATAACCGTTACAGCTCTGAGAAATTCTTCTTCACCTCTACCACAAATGCCATTACCGGCATGAATATTGAGCATTCATTCCCGAAGAGCTGGTGGGGTGGTGGCAAGAATGACGCTTACAAGGATCTGTATCATCTCTATCCATCACCATCAACGGGTAACTCTCAGAAAAGTAACTATCCTATGGATGAGGTTACCAATGCTACCATTGAGGAGGAAGGTTATGATAAGGTAGGAACGGGCAAGAACGTCAATTATAAGGCATGGGAGCCCGGCGACCGCTTTAAGGGCGACTTCGCGCGTACATATATGTATATGGCGGTGGCATATGGAAACCTTACCTTTTCGGGTATGGGATTGAGGACAATGAATAATGAGGCCTATCCCGGCCTGAAGCCATGGGCATCCACTCTCTACCGTAAATGGAGCAAGGCTGACAAGGTGGACAGCCTTGAGCGTACTCGCAACAATACCGTGGCTAATATAGAGGGCAACCGCAACCTCTTTATCGACTATCCTTACCTTGCAGAATATGTCTGGGGCGACAGCGTTGATGTTGCTTTCGATCCGACGACATCTATCTCGACGGCATCCGATGATGACCGTTATCTGCAGGGAGGCACACCGGACACACCTGATACCCCTGATACCCCCGAACCCGGTGATATGTATTATTTCTCGGCTACAAACAACGTAACACCAGGCAAGAAATACTTGATAGTTGCCGATAACAGCGGTACGTTGAAGGCTATGAAGATTTGGTCGGGAAACAAAGCATACGGTTATTTCTCTGTCGATGATGTGACTGAGCTTGACGATACAATCAAACTCTCGTCGCTGGACAACGCATATACTATTACGGCTGACGGCAGCAAGTATAAGATTGCAGACTCGCGGAACCGCTATATCTGGCACGACGGAAGTTATAAGACTATCAGCGTGTCCACAGACGGTTCATCGAAAGGTTCGTGGACAATAACGCCTAATGGTGATGGTACGTTCAAGATTGCCTTCACTGACAATTACTATGTGCAGTATTCAACCAAATTTACCTCCTATGGTTGTTATCCTGACGCACAGGGCATAATGCCAAAGCTCTACATGCAGGTCGACAAGAACGCCACGGCTATCGTGAACGTCGTTGACAACGAACTCCGTCAGCATAACGGGGATATCTATACTGTCGATGGACGCTTCGTGGGTAAGAACACTTCTGTCTTGGCTCCGGGACTGTATATCCGCGACGGAAAGAAGTTTGTGGTGAGATAAACGAACGGGAAAACTTTCGATAGTTTTATCCTGATTTTTATGAAATATACTTACACTTTGCAAGTCTATTACATTTGCGTTGTAAGTGTACGGAAAATACAATGTAAATGTGGCCCTTTTACAAAAAAGTGTACGGAAAATACAACGTAAAAGGACTACATTTACAACTTGTTGATAATCAATCTGTTACAAAGCTAATTTTGAAATATCACGAAATGAAAATAGTTTACATTATTTTCATTGTAATCCGCTCCTTGTAACTACTCTGAGCCTGGGAGAGACTGCCTAAGGCACAGGATGTTGCTTTCCTTCTCCTTGGGGCGTAATACCATGTAAATGTTTGATTCGTCACTGAAGTGATTTACTTCTTCTTCGTTTGTAACACCCGCTTGCAGGGTGCGGCCCTTGTGGCCGTCCGTCATAAATTTGACGTTCCCTTGTGGCCGTCCGCCATAAAATCAAAATTCTTTTGTGGCCGTCCGCCATAAAATCAAAATTCTTTTGTGGCCGTCCGTCATAAAATCAAAATTCTTTTGTGGCCGTCCGCTATAAAATCAAAATTCTTTTGTTGCCGTTCGCCACATAAGATTGTTATTTCCGTTGTTAGCGGACGGCCACAAGGGCCGCGCCCTGCAAGTGGTTGATTCTTCGCTGAAGTGGGCTATCCGAGGTATGGATTGTAAAGCTGTTTCACGTTTTATTTGCAGACCACGATGGCGTATGGTCCTACGTTTTTCACGTCTTTCCCCGGCAGGTCGTTCAATTCACTTTGCGGAGCGAGGAGCAGGAAGGGCTTGCCGCGGTTGGTGTCTTTTGTCGCTTTGCCGTTGACGATTCTTACCTGACGGTTGAGGAGCGCGTCCATGTTCTCCGCATGTTCTATGCTCTCGGCATAGACATCCGTGATCCCCGTCTTTTGTATTATCTCATTTGTCTTCCGGCAGAGCTTGCCATAGCCGATGTCGCTGCCCACCTTCGGCAGAGACCATGCGGCAACGAAGACAGCCAGACCTATGCCTCCTGCTATACGGCGGACAATGACGATGATATGTTCCTTACCTTTTCCATATAGGTGATAAAGGGCGTTGCCGCCGGCGAGGGTCAGCACGGTGGCGGCGGCATAGATGAGCCCGTTGTTCAGATAGTCGACCTTCGGGAATGTAGCGGCGGCCCATACCAGGGTGGGCAGTGCCAGCGTGATTATTGCCGATGGAATGGCTAACGACAGGCGTATGAGCTGATGGTCGCGGAAGCGTGTCAGGAACATTGCCGCTCCGTAAACCATGAACGGTACCGCCGGAAGCATGTATATCTGCATCTTCTGGTCTACACATGACAGTACGACAAAAATAGTTATTCCCGCCGTAAGGAAGAAGGTCTGTATGCCACTTCTCACGAATTTCGGTCGCAGTGCCACTATGATTATGCCCAATACAAGCAGTGTCCATGGTGCGAGAATGTACCAGATGGTCAGCAGATAATAGTAGAACGGCTGTCCATGGCGCAGAGAGTCGAACGTGCGGTTCACCGTTTGGTTGTAGATGAAGTCGTGCAGATAGTCAGCTCCGCCCTCATGGTATACAGCCCCGAACCATAGTGCGGTGAGGATGATGAGCACTCCCCATGTGCGCCATCCCCAGTAGCGGAAGAACTTCCGTCCGTTGCCCGACGCTATGAGGTAGACGGTGGTAACGGCGAACGGAAGGATGAACCCCAGCGGTCCCTTGGTGAACATTGCCAGGAAGATATATATTGGGAATGTAAGCCCACAGTGTTTCGTACCCGGTTCTCCGCTCTGCATCATCCAGAATTCCCTCAGCGCGAGGACGATGAACAGTGTCATGAGCATGTCCATGCGGATGGTTACAGCCGTTACGAAGAATATGCCGCTGGTGATGAGCATCAGCCGTGCTATGGAACGTCCCTCGGAGTCGAGGTCGTGCACTGTCCACTTGTCAATGATGCGCGCTATGAGTATCGCTGGGACGAGAGAGAAGAGTCCTAGCAGCCACATTCTATGCGCGCCTGTCAGCCATCGGCAGAGCATCACTATCCACAGATAGAGCGGTGGCTTGTCGGTGTATGGCATGCCATGGTTGGTGAACGCGAAGAACGTTCCGTTCCGTAGCGCCTCGTCGGCAATGCTAAGATAACGAAGCTCATTCGACGGGATGAAATCGCGCAGCAGCAATATCGGAATGAGTGCCGCGCAGAGTCCCAGATATAGCAAGTGTCTTTCTCTACTCTCTCTCATCTATTGGTATTTCAGTATTTCAATTTCGTTTTCTCTTTGCTCCCTTTTTACAGCAGTGCCTCTATCTCCTTGCTGAGGTCCTTGACCTGTGAGGCGTTCTTTACGATGTTGTTGCCCCGGTCAATAATGAAATAGTATGGCAGGCCCGGTGCCGTTGCCAGATAAGCCTGGCTGTTGCCATTCTGGTCGTATACGTTTATCCATGGGAGAGCACTTACCTGCTGGTTCCAGAACGACTTGTTGTCGTCCAGGCCGACCATGTATATCTCAAACCCACGGCCGTGGTACTTGTTGTACAGGTCCCTCAGCTGCATCATGGCGCTCTGTGATCCGTCGGAAGCGAAGGCGTTGAAATAAAGCAGTACCACTTGTCCTTTGAGGTCGGTCAGGTGGTGCAGCTGGTCATTGCGGTCGTAGAGTGGCAGGTCAATGATGCCCGTTTGACCGACGTTTACGTTCTTTGCCTCAGCGGCGTTCTGCTGCTGTGCCGCACGGTTGTTGGCGACGATGCGCTCGTTGCGCATTCCGCGAAGGGTGATGTTGTGGAGGTTCTTTCCACGCTCGGAGTTCGGGTAGAACGTATCCCAGCTGGTTGCCACTGCGCCAAACACCTTGTTGTCCTCATGATTGCCGGCAGGGTCGAAAATCATAACCGGCTGATTGTTGATGACGATATACTGGAACAGTGCGAAATAAGCATATGCCTTCATTGGCTCCTTGAAGATATAGTTGCGCTCTACGTTCAGCTTGTAGGTCTCCACCATCTTGTTTATCACTGAGTCGGAAGCACCGTTGGAGTAGGCTGCCTGGCAACGTGCCTGGAGGTCTATCTGCATCAGTGCCAGCTCACGTATCTTGCTGTTCTCATAGGAGTTCTTCACCTCATAGTTGGATGCCATGCCAGGATATTTGGCGGTAACGTCCACCGTCTCGGTAGAGTCTATGGCGATGTTGATAATCTGTCCTGCTATCCTCAGACGGTAGAATTCCGGGTTGTCAGCCTTGTCGCCAGAGAAACTGAATTTCCCGTTTTCATCGAGTTTTACAGAGTCCAGGACGTTGAATCCGTCAAGTCCGTTGTGTTCAAAGTAAAGGATGCTGTCCTTAGCCCCCGTTACCGTTCCGTCAACATGGAACTTTCCTTTTCCGCAAGAGGCAAGCGCCAAGATTGCAAGTAGAAGAATACTGCCTGAAAGCAGTTTGTTGATTTTTCTCATTGTCGTTGTTCTATTTATTTTAGGTACAAAATTACTTATTTAATGCGAAAAACAAAAATAATTTCATACTTTTGCAGCATTATGTTAGATAATAAAGTTTCTGCGTTGCGGAAAGCCCTGCTGTCTTTCCTGCTATCCGTCATTGTTCTTGCCGGTTGGGCTCAGTCTGAACCGGTTCATTTCAGCGTGTCCTACAAGCAAGTGTCTGACAAGGAGGTCGATGTGATCTTCACAGGCAACATCGACAACGGCTGGCATGTCTATTCCTCCAACTTGCCCAGTGGAGGCCCTACGTCGGCAACCCTCAACGTCGAGTCCATTACAGGTGCCAGGCCTGCCGGCCAGCTGCGTCCCGTGGGCAAGGAGATAAACGTCAACGACCCGGTCTTCGGAATGCGTGTGCGCTACTTCGAGCATCATGTGCAGTTTGTGCAGAAGTTCACCATCACCGCCAGCCAGTACCATATCCGCGGCTATCTGGAGTATGGGGCGTGCAACGACAATATGTGCATGCCTCCCCAGTCGGTGGATTTCGAGACAAAACATGGCAATCCGTCTTTAGCTTCCGCGCAGGACCAGGGCTCGCAGACAACAGGGACAGCAAAGGAAGGAACGAACGCCGATGCCAATGCCGGTGAGCTGTCCTCTCTGGCAGAGGATGGCACGCTTCCCGGCGATTCCTCCTCAGCTCTTGCCGCCGGTTCCGACTCGCTCTCTGCCGCTGAGGCCCCTTTGGATTCCGTGTCGGCGGCAAGCCTGTTCGCTTACACTCCCCCTTTGAATGGTGACGGGAATGCCGCCGGTGCCCAATCCTCAACGCACTCTTCGCTGTGGTATATATTCCTTATGGGACTCTTGGGTGGAATATTGGCGCTGTTCACGCCATGCGTGTGGCCGATTATCCCGATGACGGTGAGTTTTTTTCTGCACAGAAACGACAGTAAACGGCGTGGCCTCCGCGATGCCGTTACCTATGGCGTGTCCATAATAGTCATTTATATGCTGCTTGCCTTCGCCGTTACCTTGCTCTTTGGTCCGCAAAGGCTTAATGATATGGCGACAAACGCACCGTTCAACATATTCTTCTTCCTGCTTCTCGTCGTCTTCGCGTTGAGTTTTTTCGGAATGTTCGAGTTGCGGTTGCCGTCAAAATGGGGAAATAACGTTGACACGAAGGCATCGAAGACCACTGGCCTGCTGTCTATCTTCCTTATGGCGTTCACCCTCTCGCTGGTCAGCTTCTCTTGTACCGCGCCTGTGGTGGGCCTGCTCCTCGTGGAAGCGGCGACAAGCAACAACTGGGTGGCTCCGGCTGTGGGCATGTTCGGGTTCGCCCTTGCGCTGGCCCTGCCGTTCACCCTTTTCGCCATGTTCCCCGGCTGGATGAAGAAAGCCCCCAAGTCGGGACAGTGGATGAATACTGTCAAGGTGGTGCTGGGATTCATTGAGCTGGCATTCTCGCTGAAGTTTCTCAGTGTTGCCGACCTTGCTTATGGCTGGGGCATCCTCGACCGCGAGACATTCCTGGCTCTCTGGATAGCCATCTTCTTGCTGCTCGGCCTCTATCTCCTTGGAATCTATCATTTCCGGAGCGACGGTCCGAGTCCGCAACCACAGCCTGTCGCCTGCATAATGCTCGGACTGGCATCGATAGCTTTCTCCATTTACATGGTGCCGGGGCTGTGGGGAGCACCCTGCAAGGCTGTCTCTGCCTTCGCCCCTCCGATGTACACTCAGGACTTCAACCTCAACAGACAGCAGGAGGTGCGCGCTAAGTTCACCGATTATGAGAAGGGAATGGCTTACGCCAAGGCCAACCACAAGCCCGTTTTGCTCGATTTCACCGGCTTTGGATGTGTCAACTGCCGGAAGATGGAGGCAGCCGTCTGGACAGACCCGGAGGTGGCGAAGCGCTTGAACGACGATTATGTGCTCATCTCCCTCTATGTCGATGACAAGACGCCGCTTGCCAAGACTGTAGAAATTACCGATTCCATCGGGAAAAAGCACAAGCTTCGTACCGTTGGTGACAAATGGAGCTACTTGGAGCAGGCTAAGTTCGGCTACCTCGCTCAACCTTTCTATGTGGCTGTCGGCAATGACGGTCGTCCTCTTGGCGGTTCGTTTACGTATAAAGAGGATGTCAAGGCGTACCTCGACTTCCTGGACCGTGGCATCAAGGTGTATCAGGAACGCTGACCCACCTTTCCTGATGTGTAACAGAAATGTAACACCGCTGTAACACCAAAGTAAAAGAAATGTTGTTATTTTGCAGTCGAAAGCAATAAGAATATAGAAATGGAAGAAGAAAAGAAAACGAGGATACTTGTTGTTGACGACGAGGAGGATCTCTGCGAGATTCTCAAGTTCAACCTTGAGGCTGAAGGCTATCAGATAGAGACGGCCTATTCCGGCGAGGAGGCATTGGAGAAGGATGTCGCCAGTTTCCAGTTGATTCTTCTTGATGTGATGATGGGCGGAATGAGCGGTTTCGCCGTTGCCCGCAAGTTGAAGGAGAAGGAGTCGACAAAGCACATCCCTATTATTTTCCTTACCGCGAAGGGCACGGAGAACGATAAAATCACGGGTTTTAACCTTGGAGCCGATGATTATATATCCAAGCCGTTCTCTATCCGTGAGGTTCTGCTGCGCATCCGTGCGGTGCTCCGCCGCGCCTATGTCCCGGCGGCTGAACTGTATGCTGAGGCCCCACATACTCTGGAGTACAAGGGACTGGTGGTTGACTTGGACAAAAAGACCGTTTCCATCGAAGGAAAAGAGGTTCCGTTCACTAAGACCGAGTACGGAATACTGTGCACCCTGCTGGAACATAAGGGGCGTGTCTATTCCCGTCAAGACCTTATAAGGAATATATGGCCTACCGACGTGCTGGTCTCCGACCGTACTGTCGATGTCAATATCACACGCGTGCGCAAGAAGCTCGGCCCTTATGCCGACAACCTGACCACGCGCCTCGGCTTCGGCTATTATTTTGACGAATAATGAACAATAAGAAACTTTCCATAGGCACACGCCTGTATCTCAGTGTACTGGCATTGTTCCTCGCCTTCGCTGTTGCATTTATTCTCTTTCAGCAGCATCGCGAGAAGCAATACAAGATAGACACTCTTGACCTCCGGCTGCAAGACTTCAACAACCAGGCTCATGATGCCTTGCTGTCCGGTGGCAATGGCGCCGACAAGGCTGTGCTGATGTCCCGGTTTCTGAAACGCCACTCGGTGAACGGACTCCGGGTTACTATAATTGATGACAGAGGATGGGTTCTCTTCGATAATGTGCGTGCCAACTATAGGACCATGGGCAACCACTTAAAGCGTCCTGAGGTTGCCGAGGCGTTGCAGAAAGGCAGCGGCTCTATCGTCGAACGTAACAGCTCCACATTGGGGCAGGACTATTTCTATAGTGCCACCAGTTATCCTGAGGACAAATATATTATCCGTTCAGCCCTTCCTTACAATGTCGATTTGGCAAAGAACCTCCAGACCGACCAGCATTACATCTGGTTTGCCGTGGTCGTCCTGCTTCTCCTGACGATTGTCCTTTACCGGTTCACCAACAGACTGGGGCGTAACATCACCAAGCTGAACCGCTTTGCCGCACGTGCCGACCATGAGGGCGACATAGAGGCTGATGAACTGAGCGGATTTTCCGATGACGAACTGGGTGATACGGCGGCGAGAATAGTCAAGCTGTACCTCAAGTTGCAGCGGACACAGCAGGAACAGAATATCCTGAAACGACAGCTCACACAGAATGTGGCGCACGAGCTGAAGACTCCTGTCGCGAGCATACAGGGCTATCTGGAGACAATACTTGGACATCCCGACATGGACAACGCGACGCGTGAGCAGTTCTTGGAACGCTGCTACGCGCAGAGCAAGCGCCTGGCGGCTCTCCTTGGCGATATGTCGACACTGAACAGAATGGACGATGGTGCCGACATGATGGTCTTCGAGGACGTGAACCTGTCGGAGATTATCCAGACTATAGAAAAGGAAAGTCAGTTTGCACTGGAACAAAAGGATATGGAGATGCACTGTTCCATACCCGATAAAATCACTATCCACGGCAACAAGGGCTTGCTTTACAGCATCTTCCGCAACCTCACCGACAATGCTATTGCTTATGCCGGAAGGGGTACCAGAATATCTCTCTCGGCAACGAGGGAAGCGAAAGCGTGGAAGTTCGTCTTCAGCGATAATGGAGCTGGTGTCCCGCCGGAGCATCTGCCACGACTGTTTGAGCGTTTCTATCGTGTAGACAAGGGACGTAGCCGGAAGATGGGCGGCACTGGTCTTGGTCTCGCTATCGTGAAGAACGCCGTGAGGGTGCATGGGGGCACTATCATCGTGCAGAACAATCCGGGTGGCGGACTGAGGTTCGACTTCACCCTGAAGGCAACGTCATAGTGTCTGCTTTCTGCGCCGTTGTTGCGGTTGAATGTGTCTTCCCTTGGGGGTGAAAGTAGTCTTCTTTTGGGTCGGAACATAGGTTCTTGAGGTACAGAAGTTAGGTTCTTGAGGTACAGAAGTTAGGTTCTTGGGGTACAGAAGTTAGGTTCCTGATGTTGTAATCCTATAGAAAAAGATCTTTCGTTAGTTAGCAAATGATTAAACGCTAGGTAACAAAACATTGGGCACTAAGTAGCGATTTCTCATCTGAAAAAATCCCGCAAAAGTTCCTTTGCGATAGGTCAGACAAAAAGATACTGGGTAAATACATGTTTCTTTACCCATGGTAGGCGTGAATACTTTCGGTTCCATCGTTATCATGGAACCGAAAGTTATTTTTTTGTCTTATAGAATAAGGTTTGGGAGCCTGCTAAAACGAACGCAGCCAAGCCTTGAAGTCCATCATCATCTCATCATGGTACTTGAAGCTGATGTTGCTGCCCCAGCCGTGACCGCCAGAAGGATAGACGTGGAGAGAGGCACGGACATCGTTGCGATAGAGTTCCATGTAGTAGTTGACACCATTTGCCGGCGGCACCGTCGCGTCGTCGTCGCTCAGGGCTATGAACGCTCTTGGCGTGGTACGGGTGACGTGCATGTCGGAGGAATACCTCTTCTGGTATTTCTTGCTGTCGTTGTCGCCAAGGAAGTTGCGGAAGCTGCCTTCGTGACCATAGCCCTCCATCATCGTTATCACGGGATAGAAGAGTATCTGGAAGTTGGCTTTTGCGTCGCCGGTGCTCTGGGTGGCTATGGTGGATGCCAGATGTCCGCCGGCAGAGAAGCCCATGATTCCGACATCGTTGAGCGAGACGTGCCAGCTGCGGGCATTCATCCTCACAAGCTTCATAGCCTGCTCAGCGTCGCTGACAGGAACGTCAGGGTTGCCATGGGGCATCCGGTATTTCAGGACAATGGCGGCAATGCCGTTGCTCTGGAGAAACTCGGCCCAGTCGTAGCCCTCCTTCTTCATTGCCAGATGTTCATAGCCGCCACCGGGACATATCACCACGGCGCGCCCTGTGGCATCGCTTTCCTTTGGAAGATAGACACGCACCTTTGCCGTGTCCTTAGGGTCGCCGTTGTCATAAGTGGGGCGGCCGTTGTAGAGTGTAACATCGAAAACATCCTGCGCCATGCCCGCAATGGAAAAAGCAAGCATTCCGAGGACGAGAAGTATTTTATTGTGTTTCATAATCTTACCCAAATGAGTCAAAATCTATTTAATATTGTGCAAAGTTAATAAAAAACGGCTTTCATGTTTCGCTATTTATAAAATTTTAGTACATTTGCATTCATAACCAAATATATTACACTATGTATAAACGAATTTTAATATTTGCGGCTGCCATTGCCGCTTTGAGCCTTACCGCACAGGCAAAGGTCAGACTGCCACACCTGTTGTCGGACGGAATGGTTATCCAGCAGAATGCCGAGGCGCATCTCTGGGGTTGGGCGACGCCTAAGAAGACTGTTACGGTAACGACCAGCTGGTCGGATGACAAGGTTCAGGCAACGACAGGCAAGGACGGACGATTCCTGGTGTCGGTGAAGACGCCGGCGGCAAGCTATACGCCTTTGACAATAACATTCGACGATGGCGATGGCAAGACGGTCATCAATAATGTTCTGGCAGGCGATGTGTGGGTCTGTGCCGGGCAAAGCAATATGGAGATGCCTGTCAAGGGCTTTTGGAACTGCCCCCTCAAGGATTTCAATAATGTTGTCGCCGACGCCGTCAATAACAAAGGACTGCGCTGGTGCAAGATACCCAGTGTTGAGAGCATGCGCCCGCTCGATGATGCCAACTGCCGGTGGCTGCCTTCCGATATTGAGAATGTCGCGGAGGAGTCGGCGACGGGCTATTTCTTCGGGCGGATGCTGTCGCGGAGCCTTCAGATACCTATCGGGCTCATAGAGGCCAACAAGGGCGGCTCACGCGTTGAGAGCTGGCTGAACGAAGCGTATCTGAAGAAATATACCGATGAGAAGCTGGACTCCCAGTCGATAGTTAAGAACGGCAAGTACGACTATCTGCATACCCTGACCTGGGGCAATGGTACGTTCTCGCCAATCCTTAATACGACCATAAAGGGAATAATCTACTATCAGGGCTGCAGCAATGTGGGCTACCACACCTCCGACTATGCTTTCCGCCTGAGCAAGCTCGTCGAGCAGTGGCGCTCAAGCTTCGGCGACGTGCCTTTCTACTTCGTGCAGATAGCACCATACGACTACGGACCAGGCATTGAGGGCGCCAAGCTCCGCGAACAGCAGGCGAAGGCTGTCTCGCTCATACCAAACAGCGACATGGTATGTACTAACGATTTGGTCTACCCGTACGAGAAGGGACAGATACACCCGTCACAGAAACGGCAGGTCGGCGAGCGCCTGGCGTTCATAGCCCTCAACAGGAACTATGGCTTTAAGAAGCTTTATTGCGACAGCCCGTCGTTTGACAAGATGGAGATTGTCGGCGATACGTGTTTCATAAAGCTGAAGAATACCTATGGCGGCATCTCCCGTTATGATGGTATCGAGGGCTTTGAGGTCGCTGGGGCCGACAAGGTCTTCCATCCTGCCGTGGCTGTGCACTACTGGAAGGAAGGCAATGACCCTCACAACGAGTGGATACAGGTGATATCGAAGGATGTGAAGGCACCGGTGGCGGTGCGCTACTGCTTTAAGAACTTCCAACTGGGCAATCTTGGAAATATGGGACAGTTGCCGCTGATACCGTTCCGTACTGACAACTGGTAACGAAGTGCTTCCTGACTATTTTCGCAAGTTACTGACGCTTCGCAGGGGCCGGCAGACTTGGCTGGAAAGTAATTATCAGTTTGCGAAACTTGAATTAGATGTATTCCTTTGTATATTGAGATGGAGAAAAGAAAACAACAAGGTAATATTAATATCCCATCTTCAGGAGAGGGTGGGGGAAAGCATTCAACAGGCTCCCGTTCGGGACTGTCGTTTTTCCAGTTCTGTCCTCATTGCGGAGGCTCTAATTTTGTCGACAACGACTTCAAGAGCAAGCGCTGCCTTGACTGCGGTTTCGTGTTCTACATCAATGCCAGTGCCGCCGTGGCAGCATTTGTCCTTGACGGGAAGGGACGCCTGCTTGCCGAACACCGTAGGCTGAGACCGTCGAAGGGCATGCTCGACTTGCCCGGCGGGTTCGTCGACAAGGGAGAGACTGTTGAGGAAGGTTTGGCAAGGGAAGTCAGGGAGGAGACCGGACTTGTTGCCGCCAAGGCGGAATATCTGTTCAGCTTCCCTAACAAGTATTTGTATTCAGGATTTACCGTGCCGACTCTTGACATGTTCTTCCTTTGCAGCGTCGACTGTGAACGGTCGGAGCTGCATGCCGCCGATGATGCCGCCGATGTTGTATGGCTCGATATTGAGAATATAAATCCGGATGTCTTTGCGTTCGACAGTACGCGCAAGGCTGTCAGAAAATTCCTTTGTAATTACCCGGAATACTTAAAAAAGTAAAAAAGTTACTTATATAATAAGGTGTAAGCAAAAGTTTTTCTTACTTTTGCGCCCTTGAATCATAAGGTCTTCATCTTTGGATAAAGCCGAGTATTTACTTACAAGTAACATTATGCAAGATAACTTAGTTATTGTTGAGAGCCCTGCAAAGGCCAAGACTATTCAGAAATTTCTGGGAAAAGACTATAAGGTGATGTCGAGCTATGGGCACATTCGCGACCTGAAGAAGAAAGAGCTCAGCATTGATACAAAGACGCTGGAACCCCACTACGTTATTCCGGAGGAGAAACGCAAGGTCGTCAGCGAACTGAAAAAGAACGCTAAAGAAGCCAAGAAGGTGTGGCTCGCATCCGATGAGGACCGCGAGGGAGAGGCTATCAGCTGGCATCTCTGTGAGGTCTTGGGACTTGACGAGGAGAAAACCAGTCGCATCGTGTTCCATGAAATCACGAAGCCGGCAATCCTTGAGGCTATAAATCATCCGCGCCACCTTGACATGAACCTGGTCAACGCGCAGCAGGCACGCCGCGTACTTGACAGACTGGTGGGCTTCCGCATCTCTCCGGTGCTGTGGAGGAAGGTAAAGCCGGCATTGTCGGCAGGGCGCGTGCAGAGCGTTGCGGTGCGCCTGATAGTCGAACGCGAACGCGAGATTCAGAAATTCAATACGGAACCCTATTACAGGATAAACGCCGTGTTCGGACTTCTCAATGAGGACGGCTCCCAGAGTGAGGTGAAGGCGGAACTCAACCATAGGTTCAAGACCCATGAGGAGGCGGTAGCGTTCCTTGATATGTGCAAGGACGCTCAGTTCAAGGTCGCTGATATAGCCAAGAAACCGCTTAAACGCTCGCCGGCACCACCATTCACTACGTCGACATTGCAGCAGGAGGCGGCGAGAAAGCTTGGATATACCGTCAGCCAGACAATGATGATCGCGCAGCACCTCTATGAGAACGGACATATTACATATATGCGTACCGACAGCGTGAACCTCTCTACGCTTGCTATAGGAACCAGCAAGGAGGAGATAATAAACCTTTATGGCGAGGAGTACAGCCGCCCGCGCAATTATGTCACGCACAGCAAGGGAGCACAGGAGGCTCATGAGGCTATACGTCCTACGTTTATGAATAATACGTCCATCGAGGGTACCGCACAGGAGAAACGCCTCTACGAGCTTATATGGAAGCGGACGGCTGCCTCTCAGATGGCTGACGCTCAGATAGAGAAGACTACCGCAACGATAGAAATCATTCCGTCGGGTGATGGTGCCGCAGCTTCAACAGAGAGTCTTGCCAGCACTCCGGCATTCATTGCCAACGGTGAGGTTGTCGCTTTCGACGGATTCCTCAAGGTATACCGTGAGTCGACCGATGACGAGGAGGGCAACCAGCAGGAACAGTCGCGCACCTTGCCGGCAATGAGGATTGGAGACGAACTGACACGGCGCGAGATAACGTCGACGGAGCGGTTCTCCATGCCGCCAAGCCGCTATACCGAGGCAAGCCTGGTGCATAAGCTGGAGGAACTGGGTATCGGACGCCCGTCGACCTATGCGCCGACAATATCTACCATACAGCAGCGCCAGTACGTCGAGAAGGGTGACAGGAAAGGAGAAGAACGGCAGTTCACCGTTGACACTCTCAAGGGCAAGGTCATAACGACCAAGAGCAAGAAGGAGATGGCAGGCTCTGACCGTGGAAAACTTATCCCTACAGATATAGGTATAGTCGTCAACGACTTCCTAATGAAGAACTTCCCTGAGATTATGGACTATAATTTCACGGCAAAGGTTGAGAAGGACTTCGATAAGATTGCCGAGGGCAAGGAAGAGTGGAATGCCGACATGAAGGACTTCTATAAGAAGTTCGAGCCGGAGGTGGAGAAGGTTATGAACGCCCGTTCGGAACATAAGGCAGGAGAGCGTTTGCTTGGCAAGGACCCTAAGACCGGTGATCCCGTATATGTCAAGATAGGACGCTTCGGACCGGTGGTGCAGATTGGTGATGCCGACGACAAGAACAAGCCGCGCTTCTCACAGTTACCTGCCGACAAGACAATGGAGACAATTACCCTTGATGAGGCTTTGGAACTGTTCAAGCTGCCACGCACCGTAGGTACGTTCGAGGGAACGGATGTCGTTATCGGTGCCGGACGCTTCGGACCTTATGTCATGCACGACAAGAAGTTCGTGAGCATTCCAAAGGATGCCGACCCGATGACGATAACGCTCGATGAGGCTGTGGAGCTGATACAGAAGAAACGGGAGGACGACAAGAAACGTCATCTCAAACATTTCGACGAAGATCCGAAGCTGGAGATCATGAACGGACGCTATGGAGCTTATATCGCCTATGACGGCCGTAACTACCGTCTTAACAAGGCACAGCGGGAACGCGCTGCGGAACTTACATATGATGAGTGTATGGAGGTCATAAAGAACGCGCCGGAACCTAAAGCGAAAAGAAGATAATGGAAAAGGAAGGAATGCCTAAGCGTATCATTTTCCTGGGATATATGGGGGCCGGAAAGACAACCGTCGGAAAGGCCCTCTCCAAGGAGCTCGGCATGATGTTCTACGATCTCGACTGGTATATAGAGAATCGTATGCACATGACCGTAAAGCAGATATTCGACGAAAGGGGGGAAAGTGGCTTCCGAAAGATAGAAAGCAACATGCTGCATGAGGTTGCAGAGTTCGAGGATGTTATTATCTCGTGTGGTGGCGGCACGCCTTGTTTCTTCGACAACATGGACTATATGAACCAGCAGGGTGAGACGATATACCTTAAGGCGACTCCAGACGTGCTGTACAAGCACTTGAAAATGGGCAGGACGGTGCGTCCACTGCTACTCAACAAGACACCGGATGAGGTGCGGACGTTCGTGGGACAGCAACTGTCGGAGCGTGAGCCTTACTACAGCAAGGCTAAGCATGTGCTTGACGTGAACCTCATGGACAATTTTGAGAAGATAAAGATTACCGTTGCTGAGGTGAAGCGGCTCCTGAAGATAGAGTAGTATTATAATAGTTTCTTTAATATAAATTGAACAAACACCTCTTTTGTTGATGAACTTATCCAGAAGATACTTAGATGAAAAAGTGGACCATTGAGGACTCTGAGGAGTTGTATAACATAAAAGGATGGGGGACATCCTATTTCGGCATAAATGATAAAGGCCATGTGTATGTTACCCCTTGTAAGGATAATACGCAGATAGACCTCTGCGACATCGTGGACGAACTCGCCCTTCGCGATGTCCGCCCGCCAGTGCTGTTGCGTTTCCCCGATATCTTGGACAACCGTATAGAAAAAATGTCGCAGTGCTATGACAAGGCACGCGTGGAATATGGTTTCAAAGGCGAGAACTATATCATCTATCCTATTAAGGTCAACCAGATGCAGCCCGTCGTTGATGAGATCATATCCCATGGGGCAAAGTATAACCTCGGACTGGAGGCCGGCTCCAAGCCGGAGCTCCATGCCGTTCTCGCCGTACAGACAAAGAGCAACTCTCTGATTATATGCAACGGATATAAGGATGAAAGCTATATCGAACTGGCCATGCTGGCGCAGAAGCTCGGCAAGAAGGTCTTTATCGTCGTTGAGAAACTCAACGAGATAGACATTATTGCCCGTACGGCAAAACGCCTGAACGTTACGCCGAACATCGGTATCCGCATAAAGCTCGCGTCATCGGGCTCCGGCAAGTGGGCAGAGAGTGGAGGTGATGCCTCGAAGTTCGGACTTACGCCTACTGAGCTCCTGAAGGCATTGGACAAGCTTGATGCCGCCGGACTGCATGACAGCGTGCGCCTTATACATTTCCATATAGGAAGCCAGATAACGAAAATCCGCCGCATACAAACCGCACTTACCGAGGCAGGACAGTACTACGCCAACCTTCGCAAGATGGGCTACAACATAGAATTCATCGATTGCGGCGGCGGACTTGGCGTCGACTATGACGGTACAAGGTCGTCGAACAACGAGAGCTCTGTAAACTATTCCATACAGGAGTATATAAACGACTGTGTGTATGCTTTTGTGGACATAGCCGACAAAAACAATATTCCGCATCCGAACATTATCACTGAGAGCGGACGAAGTCTTACGGCACATCATTCGGTGCTCGTGCTGGATGTGCTTGGCGCGGCCTCCCTTCCGGAAATGCCGGAGGAATTCGAGGCAAAGCCTTCTGACCACCAGCTCGTAAAGGACTTGTATGAGATATGGGACAACCTTAATCCCAAGTCGATGCTGGAGGACTGGCATGATGCCGAGCAGATACGTGAGGACTGCCTTGATATGTTCGCGCACGGAATGGTTGACCTAAAGACGCGTGCGGAGATAGAGTCGATGTACTGGAGCGTCTGCCATGAGATTAACGCTATAGCGAAGACGATGAAGCATGTACCGGATGAGCTCCGCGGTCTTGATAAACTTCTCGCCGATAAGTATTTCTGCAATTTCTCCATATTCCAGTCGTTGCCGGACTGCTGGGGTATTGACCAGCTCTTCCCGGTGATGCCTATAGAGAGACTCAACGAAAAGCCTACACGTAATTGTACCATTCAGGATATCACCTGCGATTCCGATGGTACTATAACGAACTTCACCGCTTCCGGAGCACTGTCGAATGTGCTTCCGGTCCATGCGATAAAAGAGGGAGAACCGTACTATCTCGGCGTGTTCCTTGTTGGCGCTTATCAGGAAATCCTCGGCGATATGCATAATCTCTTTGGTGATACCTCTGCCGCACACATCAGCGTGAAGAACGGAACGTACCATATCGACCAGATAATAGATGGCGAGACGGTGGACGAGGTCCTTGAGTACGTGCAGTATAACCCTAAGAAGCTTGTGCGGCAGCTCGAGCAGTGGGTTACAAAGAGTGTGCGCCAAGGGAAGATCTCCCTGGAAGAGGGCAAGGAGTTCCTCTCCAACTACCGCTCAGGACTTTACGGCTACACCTACCTCGAGTAGGCTATAGTGGCTATAGTAGCTATAGTTTCTATAGTTCCTATAGTCCCTATAGTTTCTATAGTCCCTATAGTTTCTATAGTCCCTATAGTTTCTATAGTCCCTATAGCATCTATCACTTCTATAAAAGAACAAGCTCTATGAACAAAACAACGGAAAAACACGCTCCTCTGACTATCGTGAAGGTCGGCGGAGCCATCGTTGAGGACAAGGAAAAGCTCAGCTCGCTCCTCGACAACTTCTCAGCCATAAAGGGAAGAAAGGTCCTGGTGCATGGCGGTGGACGCCGTGCTACAAAGGTCGCCTCGGCATTAGGAATAGAAAGCCACATGGTGAATGGGCGGCGCATAACCGATGCTGATATGTTGGAAGTGGTAACAATGGTCTATGGCGGACTGGTGAACAAGAGCCTTGTGGCAAGGCTTCAGGGCTGCGGAGTAAACGCAATAGGGCTCACTGGTGCCGACATGGATGTTATACGAAGCCATAAGCGACCGGTCAAGGATGGCGTGGACTACGGCTTCGTTGGTGATGTCGACAGTGTGAATGCCGAGGAGCTGCGGAAGCTCATAGAGAACGGCATAACTCCGGTCATGGCACCGCTGACACATGATGGAAAGGGTACTATCCTCAACACTAACGCCGATACTATAGCCTCGGAGACCGCCAAGGCCTTAGCGGGCTATTATGATGTTACACTCATCTACTCGTTTGAGAAAAAGGGTGTTCTCAGCAACCCCGATAATGACGACAGCGTTATCCCTGCGATCAACCGTGCGGCTTTCGAAGAATATGTATCCAAGGGCATCATTGCCGGTGGAATGATTCCAAAACTTGAGAATGCCCTCTCCGCCGTTGACGCGGGTGTCTCCAAGGTTATCATCACTCTCGCTACCGCCATTGATGGAAAGCACGGGACGGTGATAAGCCGCTAATACGTTCCTTTCAAGCTTTTGACTCCTTATAACGTGAAAAGAAATTTTAATGATTTTATTTTTGCGTTGTCTTTGTTTTGTGCTATCTTTGCAAGTAAATCATACAGAGGGATATAAAAAACGAAAGGAGAATAGCAGATGAACGATATCAGCTTCCGCAATGACGTGCTGCCGATGAAGAATGAACTCTTCCGGCTTGCCTTACGCATCACCCTGGACAGGGCGGAGGCGGAAGATGTCGTACAGGATACGCTGATTAAGGTGTGGGACAAGCGCGACTCCTGGACATCTATAGATAATATTGAGGCGTTTGCCATGACCATCTGCCGAAATATGTCCCTCGACCGGACCAAACGCCGTGCCAATAATAACGAAAGTCTTGATGTTGATGGTGTCCATGAGCCAGTCGCCCAGACCAACCCTTATGAGCAGATGGTGGAGCAGGACAGTGTGCGCATGGTCGGTGAGATAGTCGACTCGCTGCCTGAGAAACAACGCAGTTGCATACAGCTCCGCGATTTTGAAGGCAAGCCGTATAAGGATATAGCCAAAATCCTTGACATAACAGAGGAACAAGTCAAGGTGAATATCTTCCGGGC
>SAMEA3663069__coassemble_501_pt1 | contig 37190 bp, 32 predicted proteins | sample SAMEA3663069__metabat2_low_PE_007 | metagenome-assembled genome bin SAMEA3663069 (sample SAMEA3663069) | pig gut metagenome | biome: pig gut; feature: pig-associated habitat; material: faeces | place: France | collected 2012 | reverse complement strand
CTAAAGGACAGTACGGACGCGCCGCAGGACAGCTGTGGCTTCATGGACTGCACGAACGGCCTACTGCCATATCACCTTTACGGTGTAGCCGTTTGAGGCGAACAAGCGTGTTATCTCAGCTTCTATCTTCCTTCGCGCTTCGGGCTTATGAGTGTCGCCCTTGTCTGTCATTCCTGCCTTTGCCTTGCGCACAAGTGCCGCTCTCACCTCCGGGCGGTTGATGAACTTCTGGTCATCATCGCCTAAGATAACCTTCACATTGCGCTCGTCGAGGAAGCGGGTGTCAAGGAGCTGCACCTCCGGCAGGGTAACAACGGCAACGGAGTCGTCGGTAATCCTGACCCAGCCGTCCTTGACCTTTGACATGTCAACACCATAGTGGAGTGTCCCATGGTACATGACTTCTATGTCAGTGTCATGGAAGAAGCCCTTGTCAACAGTGTCGACGATTTGGTCGAGCTCCACCGTTACCACCGACCACTGCCCTATCCTCTTCAGGGAATCGAGGTTGACGGGTGTTGGCTTCTCCACAGCCACCGTCTGGCTGACGGCATGCTCTTCCCTGACAAAGTCGCATGCCTTTATGACAATAACGACAATGGCAATGCAGATTACTGCTACAGCGATAGTATATACCTTGTTTATCAGCTTCATTTTCTACTCGTGATTACGCTCTATAGTGAGCTTGTCGGGGTTAAGACTGGAGGAGTAGGTGATGTTCACCTGCTTGAATCCGCTTCTCAGGAGTGCGTCGGCAAGGATGCCTTCCGCATTCCGCTTAGCATCTGTGAGCAGCTCCTGCTTCCGCTGGAGGCTTATCTCAGCCCAGATGCCACGCTCGCCGTCACTCACTGCCTTATTGAAGAACTCCTGCGACTGGGTGCTGGCGAATATCTGCTGGTGGATAATTTCATCCTTATGTCGCACCTCACAGCCGGTCAGTTCTATTATGGGGTCTGGAAGTATTATTGTTACCGAGGAGTCGCGGCCGTTCACCTTTATATCATCATCCGAGATACGACTGAGGTCTATGCAGGCTTTGTATGTCACGTCAATAGGAATGACATATGTGGAGCTCGACCACGGCCTGGTAAACTTATATCCCAGCACCGACATAACATCCTTTGTCGAGATGACGATGTTCTTGTGGGCCGTCTGCTCGGAAGAGTAGAGTTTGGATTCCTGCCTGATGACCTCTATGGCGTCGGCAGAGGTGAGGCGCTTCTGCACCTCCTCGCTTGCGGGTTGTGCGTTTCCGTTCTCATTCTTCGCACCCGACAGTCCGCAGAGCAAGCCTATAGCAAGCACCACGACCGCTATGATGATACATATTATAATATTATTCCGTCCTTTCATCACTAATAATTGATTTATGAGAAATTGGTTCTTGACTGTTAATCCAAGCTAAGGCACGAAAGACATTTCGCCCTTCAAGCTTATTCCGGCATGTTATCCCAGTCCGCGTTCAGCCCAGTCGCCGCGATCCATCTGACGATAGCCGATAGCCTCGGCAATATGTTCCGCCTGCACACGCTCGGAATGGGCCAGATCGGCTATTGTTCTCGCTACCTTGAGTATTCGGCTATAGGCACGGGCAGACAGATGCAAGCGCTCCATAGCCATACGGAGCATCGCCAGTCCGCGCTCGTCGGGCTCTGCATATTCATGTATCATGCGCTCAGTCATCTGCGCGTTGCAGTGCATGCCACGGATATTCTTGAAACGCTCCGTCTGTATGGCGCGAGCCCCGATGACACGCTCGCGGATCTTTGCCGACGGCTCGCCGGGCTGTGCCTTGGAGAGGTCGCTGAAGGGCAACGCCGATATCTCGCACTGGATATCGATGCGGTCGAGAAGAGGACCGCTGATTTTGGAGAGATAACGCTGTATCTGTCCCGGCGTGCACACGCAATGGTGCGTAGGATCACCATAATAGCCGCAAGGGCATGGGTTCATGGAGGCTACAAACATAAAGGAACAGGGATAGGTAACGGTGTACTTTGCCCTGCTGATGGTTATCTGGCGGTCTTCAAGCGGCTGCCGCAGCACCTCTAAGGTGTGCTTGTTGAATTCCGGAAGTTCATCGCAGAACAGGACGCCGTTATGTGCCAGGGTAATCTCGCCCGGCATAGGGTTGTTTCCTCCACCGACGAGTGCCACCTCGGAAATGGTATGGTGCGGACTTCGGAACGGCCGCTGGCAGATGAGTCCCATTCCCCGCGGAAGCTTGCCGGCTATGGAGTGTATCTGCGTTGTCTCAAGACTCTCTGAGAGCGACAGTGGCGGAAGGATGGAAGGCAGCCGCTTCGCCATCATGCTCTTTCCGCTGCCAGGAGGACCCACAAGTATGATATTGTGTCCGCCTGCCGCCGCCACCTCAAACGCCCTTTTTACATTCTCCTGTCCGCGGACATCGGCAAAGTCGAGGTCGAACTTGTATTGATGTTCATAGAATTCCTTCCTTGTATCGACGACACAAGGCTCGGGATGCGATTCGCCATTAAGAAAACTGATTACCTCAAGGATATTGTTCATGCCATAGACTTCAAGCGTATCGACGACGGCAGCCTCATGCTCGTTCTCCTTCGGGACGATAAGTCCCTTAAAGTGTTCCGCCCTCGCCTTAATAGCTATGGGCAGGGCACCCTTCACCGGCTGCAGCTTGCCGTCCAGGCTCAGCTCCCCTACAAGCATGTACTTGTCAAGCAGGTCGCTGTGCATCTCCCCATTGGCGGCAAGTATGGCGATGGCCAGCGGAAGGTCGAAGCCGGCTCCTTCCTTCTTGAGGTCGGCAGGGGACAGGTTGGCAGTGATATCAGCAACGGGAAACTTATAGCCATTGTTCAGCAAGGCAGCGTTTATGCGGTCGTGGCTCTCCTTCACGGCTGTATCTGCAAGTCCCGTGAGATGAAAGAGCACGCCACGTGTAATGCTTACCTCCACTGTAACGGTGGTAACTTCAAGTCCGTTGACGGCAGCACAATAGGTTTTTACAAGCATCTGTCAGGTTCTTAATGATATATCTTTGTGAGTTCCTGGCGCAGTTGTGCCGAATTGAGCCCACTCTTGACGATTCTTCCATTGCGAAGGAGGATATTCTCCGGCACCGTCGACAGTCCCAACAGCCTCATCAGCTTGCTGTTAATGGTTGTACCGTCGCATATCACATGCCAGTCAATATCGTTGGACTTCATCATCTGTACACAGGAATTCTTGCTGGCATCGACACAAATGCCAACAACCTTGAGGTTTCCATTCGCCTTCTTCATGGCGTCAGCGATGGCGCGCTGGCCATCAAGGCTCTCAAAGCTCCACGTCGCCCAAACGCTTACAATGGACACTGGCGCGTTCAGGTCAGCATTGGTAACCTTGTCGCCATTGACATCCACTGCTGTGAAAGCGGGAAGCGTCCTCCCCGGCAGGTCGATAGATAGCAAGTCGGTCTGCTGCTTCAGCCTGGCAAGGGAGCCATTGTCCTTCTGCGACTTTCCCATCAGTGCCACCAAGGACGCTGCCTGAGCGTAATCGGGAGTACTGCTGTCTACAAAGTATTTCTTAGTTAGATAGACGCTGACCGGCGACTCAGGATGGTCCTTGACGAACTGAGCGGCAAACTTCGCCTCTTGTGGCGGCGACATATTGGCTGATGACTTACGGAAGGTGGTCATCAGCTCGTTTGCCTTTGTGCCCTTTATCTCCATTTCCTTCAGACGAGAGGCGTCGGCCTTCACTTCCACAGCCCCACCCGACTCGGCAAAGACAGGCTGCTGTGAGTAGTTAGGGAACACTATCATCAGGACACCGTCGCTTCTGCACGGTACCTCCAGCGCAAAGCGTCCGTCTTGAATCTTTATTGTGTCCATGCCATCTATCACTCCGTCTGGACTGTAGACATAAAGTTCACCACTATTGATATGAAGAAATCTGCCCTCTATCTTGAAGTGTCCCTTGCTTTCACCGCAGGCGACTAATAAAAACGAAAGAAACAGGAGGTAAATGTACCGTTTCATGGGCATAGGAATAAAAAAATAAGAAGTGCCGCGAACGGGACTCGAACCCGTACAGCCATTTCTGGCCAAGGGATTTTAAGTCCCTCGTGTCTACCAATTCCACCATTGCGGCTAACCAAAAGAAGAATTGCGAATGCAAAGATAAGGCTATTTATCGGAAAAGACAAAGGAAAAGCCAACTTTTTTCTTAAATGTGTGCGCAAATATCTGTCATAATGCCTTTCAGACGGAATTATTACGCTCGGAGACTATAAACCGGCCGACTTGCCATACGCCCCACAGCGCCGTGCCCTTAGTACTCAACGAGCGACTGCCACGCTGCCGCTATGTTGCCGGGGAGCGGCGGTATGAAGGCTGGAATGCGGAACTCCCATATATGGTTCTTAGCTTTCACGATACGCTTCTTCTGCTCCTTGGATATTGCCTGCCTGTCAGTGACGTAGAACTCCGACACGATATCTATCCGCTCGTCAACATCCTCTCCGCGATAATGCGCAAGATAAGTGAAATGCTTGGCGAAGGAAATGAGGTCATTGTTAGAAGTCATCCTCTTCTCTGTCTCATCATAGGCAGTCATTGTCGCCACGACGCCATACATCTTCAGCTGGCTCATGTCGAGCTTGTGGTCCGGTCGCCCTGCAAGCTCGTCGAAGAAGATTGTCGTTGTGGAATCGTTACGGTCGATGTGTCCCGCCTTGTACTTCAGGAAGTAAATATCGCCATTGTTCCTTGTGGAGTACTCGTCGCCTGATATGCTGCCGGCAAGCGGCCACACCTCCAGGTTTGGCAGGTTGATCTGCACGAAGAGGTCGTCGCCATTGGCCTTTGCAGCCTTTCTCCGACGCTCGCCAAGGAACTTCCTGTCGCAGAAATCGCTCGATGGAATCAGCGAGGAGTCCAACGGAACGTATATTTCCATATAGCCGTCCCAGAAGTATGAGAGCACGGAATCGGTGGTCTGATAGACACGGTAATAGCCTTTCAGACGCTGGAAAGAGGCATCGGAGCCCTCCTCCACCCTTCCGTAGGAAGAGAGAAGGAGGAAGGTCATACACGCAAATAGCAATGCAAATCTTTTCGTAAACAACAGAGCAGGCTTCCTCACGGCTTATCTCTTTTTACCACCTTTCTTTTTATCCTTACCTGCATGTCTCTTACCTCTGCCACCTGCACGTCTGGACTGGAGGCTGGGCTCATCCCCCTTGGAGGCGTTCGCCTGTGTCGAATCGGCAATGATGAAGTCGAGCTGCTTCTTCTCCAGATTGGCTTTCGCCACCTGTATGCGTATAGGATCGCCGAGCTGATACTTATGATGATGACGACGGCCGATAAGGCAATAGTTCTTCTCGTCGAAGTCGTAATAGTCATCGTCCAGGTCGCGCATTGGAATCATTCCCTCGCAGTGGTTCTCGTCGATCTCGGCGTAGATGCCATAGCTCTGTATGCCGGAGATGTGCGCATCGAACTTTTCCCCTATTTTGTCACCCATGAACTCCACCATCTTGTACTTTATGGAGTCGCGCTCCGCGTTTTGCGCTACCTGCTCCATGTCGGAACAATGCTCACAGAGCTCCTCGTACTTGTCCTTGCTTGCTGAGCGTCCTCCATTCTGATAGCGTGTGAGAAGGCGGTGGACCATGGTATCCGGATACCGTCTTATAGGCGACGTGAAGTGAGTATAATAGTCGAAAGCCAGTCCGAAGTGTCCTATATTGTGCGTGGAATACTTTGCCTTCATCATCGATCTCAGCGCAATAGTCTGTATGAGCTTTGCCTCGCGCTTGCCTTCCACCTCGTCCATAAGGGTGTTCAGAGCCCTTGCCGTGGCCCCCTTCGTGCTCGACGACTTCAGCTTATAGCCGAACTTCGCCGAGAACTCGCGCAGGTTCTCGAACTTCTGCGGATCAGGGTTGTCGTGTATACGGTACGGAAGCGTCTTGGCCTTCTTGCCCTTAGGCACCTTGCCCACGCTTTCAGCCACAGTCTTGTTAGCCAGAAGCATAAACTCCTCGATGAGTTTGTTGGCATCCTTGGACCGTTTGAAGTAGCAGCGGACAGGCTTTCCCTTCTCGTCAATGTCGAAGTGCAGCTCCTCTGTATCGAACTTCACGCTACCATTCTTGAACCTCTTGCTCCTTAGCTTCTTAGCCAAACGGTCGAGGGTGATAAGCTGCTCAGCATATTCACCCTTGTAACCTTCCGGTCCCGGTGCCGGAGCAGGCTCCCCGGTGCCATCGACGACACCGTTGTCCTCCAGCAGTTGCTGCACCTCCTCATAGGCGTAGCGCCGGTTCGACTTTATAACCGTGTGCACAAGCCGGAAGGCCTTGATATCGGCGTTGTCGTCAAGGTTGAACACGGCACTATAACAGAGTTTCTCCTCGTCCGGCCTCAGCGAGCAAACAAAGTTGCAGAGATGTTCCGGAAGCATAGGAATAGTACGGTCGACAAGATAAATGCTTGTAGCACGCTTCTGGGCCTCACGGTCTATGATGTCGCCTTCCTTGACATAATGGCTCACGTCGGCGATATGCACGCCAACCTCCCATAGTCCTGACGGCAACTTCTTTATGCTGAGTGCGTCGTCGAAGTCCTTGGCATCCTTAGGGTCTATGGTGCATGTCCACGTATCGCGGAAATCCTCACGCTCGGCAAGGTCCTCCTTCGTTACCACTCCGGTAATCTTGTCGGCAGCCTCCTCCACACGTTTCGGATACTTGTAAGGCAGTCCGTACTGTGCAAGTATGCTGTTCATCTCGACATCATTGTCGCCTGCCGGTCCGAGGACGTCAACGACCTCGCCGACAAGGTTCTTATGGTCAGCGTCAGGCCACTGCGTAATCTTCACCACCACGCGGTCGTCGGTCTTTCCGCCCTTGAGCTTCTTCTTAGGTATAAGGATATCATGTACGAAAAGATTCTCCTGTGTTACCAGGAACGCAATATCCCGGTCCACGCGCAGCCTTCCTACGAACGTATCCTTCTTGCGTTTGAGTATTTCCGTAACCATTGCCTCCTTGATATGCTTCTGCCTGCGCGCCAGGATCTGCACACGCACGCGGTCGCCGTTGAGTGCCGACATAGAGTTTCTCTCAGAGACGAAGATAGGAGTGCCCCCATCATCAGGCTGGAAGGTGTTCTTTCCGTTCGCCTTTCTGACGAACGTACCTTCCTGCACCTGTCCTTTCGTGTTCAGCCGGTACGCATTGTCGCCGACCTTTGACAGGAAGTCGTCCCAAGCCATCTCGTCCATAGTGTCGATGGCAAGCATCTTCTGAGGATGGGTAGTCAGATGAAGAGCCTTGAATATCTGCTTGAAGCTAAGCGTCTCGTCGGGTTGCGACTGGAAGAGAGCCACGAGCCTGTCGCCCATCTGCTTCTTCGTAAGACGTTTTCCGTTGCCTTTTCCTTTTGCCATAGTAGTAATTTATTTAAGAAGAGCCAAAGGAGAGTTTATATTGAATTCCTTTCTACCTTTCCTCAACTCCATCCATAATATTATATGTTTGTATTCTGTACGCAAAGTAACAAAAAAGTTTGTACCTTTGCAAGCAAATCATGTAAAATCTTAATGAAAAAAATATTAATTACGGGTGCTTCGGGCTTTATCGGCTCCTTCATTGTTGAAGAGGCACTACGGCAAGGCATGGAGACATGGGCTGCCGTACGCTCCACGTCATCCAAGAGATACTTGCAGGACAAGCGCATAAGATTTATTGAGCTGGACTTCTCCAGCGAGGACAAGCTAAGGGAACAGCTCCGTGGTCATGAGTTCGACTATGTCGTCCATGCCGCCGGAATTACGAAGGCACTGAAGCGCGATGACTTCTACCGGGTAAACGCCGAGGGAACGAAGAACCTCGTCCGAGCCATCACCAGCCTGCGGATGCCCCTGAAGCGTTTCGTATATATGTCGTCGCTGAGTATCTTCGGGGCCATCCGTGAGCAACAGCCTTACACCGACATCGAACCCACCGACACCCCGAAGCCCAACACCGCATACGGGCAAAGCAAGCTTGCGGCGGAAAAGATATTAGAGTCCTTCCGCGGCATGCCCGACGGAGAAGCCGGGGAAAGTCTTCCTTACGTTATCCTCCGTCCCACAGGCGTCTATGGTCCTCGGGAAAAGGACTACTACCTGATGATGAAAAGCATCAAGGGGCACACCGACTTTGCAGTAGGGTTCAAGCGTCAGGACATCACATTCGTCTACGTCCGCGACGTCGTTCAGGCTGTCTTCGAGGCTTTGGACCATGGAGTAAACGGACACGCATACTTCCTCAGCGACGGCGAGGTGTACCAAAGCTCTACCTTCAGCAATCTTGTCCACGAGGCCCTGGGGCGTCCGTGGTGGGTACGTATCACCGCTCCGTTATGGCTGTTGCGCGCTATCACGTCCATTGGCGACATCATCGGTCATCTGACGGGAAAGATGATTGTGCTCAACAACGACAAATACAACATCCTCAAGCAGCGCAACTGGCGGTGCGACATTAGCCTTGCTGAGAAAGAACTGGGCTACAAGCCGCAGTGGAACCTTGAACGTGGCGTCGACGAGGCTGTGAAATGGTACAAGGACAACGGATGGCTGTAGGACAAGCGACTAAACAAAGAAAAAATGGCAAAGAAAGACAATACAAGCCTAACGACCATCAACGGCTGGAAAAGCCTGCTCACTGTAGAGCAGAAGCCTCTGAAAGGGCTGATGCTCTTCGAGAAGGTCGTACTGGGATATACCGTACTGACTACATTATTGATATTCTTCCTCTACACAAAGCTCAGCAACCCTGTAGAGATGCTCATCGCACGCGCGAGGTACCTAGCCATACTGCTCGCCCTGTGGGGCGTATACCGCATGGTACCTTGCAGACTGCTGTTAGGACTGAGGGCCTTCGTCCAACTGGCAATGCTCGGAATATGGTACCCGGAGACCTATGAGTTCAACAGGCTGTTTCCTAATCTCGACCATCTGTTTGCAGGATGGGAGCAGGAGCTGTTCGGATGCCAGCCGGCCCTGCTGTTCTCGGAAGCCATTCCCAGCCATATCGTTAGCGAGCTGTTCGACATGGGCTACGGGTCTTATTACTTCATGATTGGGTTCACCGTGTTGTTCTACTTCGCGGTGAGGTACAACGAGTTCACACGTGCCACCTTCGTAATACTGGCTTCATTCTTCACCTACTACATTATATATATATTCCTTCCTGTGGTGGGTCCAACCTTCTACTATCATGCCGTCGGCGTGAAGACCATCGCCGAAGGAGTCTTCCCCAATGTACACGACTACTTCCTCAACCATACCCAATGCCTGCCATCGCCCGGCTACACCGACGGCATCTTCTACCAGTTCGTCGAGAGTGCCAAGGCGGCGGGAGAGCGTCCTACAGCAGCGTTCCCAAGCAGCCATGTGGGCATAAGCACCGTCTGCATGCTCCTGGCATGGCACTCGAAGAGCCATAGGCTTTTCTTCATCTACCTGCCATTCTACATTTTTCTTTGCTGCGCCACGGTCTATATACAGGCGCACTACCTCATAGACGCCATTGCAGGCCTCATCACGGGAGTACTGTTCTATCTCATCACCATGTGGCTTTCACGAAACATAAAGGCCTAAAGAACAGCGCAAATCCACAACATTCATATTGTGCGACGACTATCACGCAATCGCGTAACGGTCGTCGCACGATTTTACCACCATATTGAACAAGGTGTCTTGGTGACCACAGCTTGGTCATCGAGACACTCTGTTGTTTCTTTCCAGCATCAAACTGGAAGTGCAGAGTAGTTATCCGGGCGGACAATTTCCTTTTATTTTTTGAATATTATTCCATTTTACTACAAAATTGCAAATAATTATCAGTTTTTTCTTAATAGTTCATATTTATTTGCTACCTTTGCATAAACGTCTATAAAGTTGAATTAATATACAAGGCATCAAATGGCATACGCAAGGATTACTGCCGAGGAAGCAGCTTCATTTATCAAGGACGGCGACAACATCGCAATTGGAGGATTCACGCCCAACGGCGACCCTAAGGCCGTGTTCCGCGAGTTGTCGAAAAGGGCAGTCCGCGAGCACGAGGAAGGACGTCCCTTCAAGGTTGGTATATTCTCGGGAGCGTCAAGCTGCCAGAGTATCGAGGGCGACATGGCAAAGGCCCACGCCATAAAATTCCGTGCGCCGTTCTCAACCAACAAGGACTTCCGCGACCATGTCAACATGGGTGAGATAGAATACGAGGACACCCACCTCGGACACATGGCAGAGCGGCTGCGCCACGGCTTCTATGGCGACATGGACTGGCTTATCGTCGAGGCGTCGGACATAGAGGAGTACGACGACGAATGCCACCTCTCCCTTACCTCGGCAGGCGGCATCGTTGCTACTGCCGCACGACTGGCAAAGCGTGTCATCATAGAGCTCAACCACTTCCACAGCCCGCGCTCGAGGATGCTTCACGACACCTACGAGCCAGGAGAGTGCGGCTTTGGCAGAAAGCCCATACCCATCATCAACGTACTGGATAAAGTCGGGAACAGCTATATAACCATTGACGCAAAGAAAATCGTCGGTGTGGTGGAATGCAAGATACCCGAGGAGGCTCGGACGTTCAAGGCGTTGACACCGACGACCCTCCAGATGGGCAACAACGTAGCAGAGTTTCTCGTCGCCGACATGAAGGCCGGGCACATACCTCCACAGTTTCTGCCCATACAGAGCGGCGTTGGCGCGACAGGCAACGCCGTACTGGCGGCAATGGGCAAGAACCCTCACATTCCAAGTTTCCAAGTCTACTCCGAGGTGGTTCAGGATGCCGCTATAGACCTTATAGAGAAAGGCCAGATCAAAGCGGCGTCGGCAACGGCGATGACCGTCACCAACGAGGCATTGCAGCACGTTTATTACAACATAAACTTCTTTGCCAAGCACCTGGTTATCCGCCAGAGCGAGATTGCCAACTCCCCGGAGATTATCAGGCGGTTGGGTTGCATCGCGATAAACACCGCCATAGAGTGCGACATCTATGGCAACGAGAACTCCAGCCATATATGCGCCTCACGGCTGATGAACGGCATTGGCGGCTCATGCGACTATGAGCGCAACGGCTACATTTCCATATTCACCACGCCGTCGACGGCAAAAGACGGCAAGATCTCCGCCATTGTGCCCTTCTGCTCCCATATCGACTCGACTGAACACGATGTCGATGTCATCGTAACAGAACAGGGAGTAGCCGACCTGCGCGGAAAAGGTCCCCTGCACAGGGCTCACGAGATAATAGAGAATTGCGCGCATCCGGACTACAGGCCACTGCTGCGCGAGGATCTGAAGATAGCCGAGAAAGGACACACGCCCCACTCCCTGCGTGCGGCTTTCGCCATGCACGACACCTTCGAGCGCAAAGGCGACATGCGCCTAACCGATTTCGGCGAATATCTTTAGGATTGTGCCAGGCTATAGAGAAAACAAAAACGGCGGAACTCCGATGTTCCGCCGTTTTTGTGTTATATCTTTACAGTTACAACCGACTATGCATACAGTTGCAGCTGTTTGTATATTCAGTCTTCTTTTCCCATATCTGCCGTTCCGCAATCTGTGCTTATTGTCGCAGAATGCTACTTCACGGTGATGAGGTAATAGTTCTTCTTACCACGCTGGACAAGAAGATACTTGCCGTCGATGAGGTCCTCAGCCGTAACAGGACGGTCGAACGCCGTAATCTTCTCCTTGTTAAGGCTGACACCATTGCCCTTCACGAGCTTGCGCATCTCGCTCTTGCTTGGGAATATCTGCCATCCCTCACGGCAGAACACGTCTACTGCCGGCAAGCCGAGCTGGTCCTTCGGCAGCTCATAATGCGGAACATCCTTGAAGACATCGTTCAGCGTAGCCTCGTCAAGCTGTGCCAGCTGTGCCTTCGTGGCCTTTCCGAAGAGAATGTTCGACGCAGCGATGGCCATGTCGAGGTCTTCCTTCGAGTGCACCATCGTCGTTACCTCGTCAGCAAGGCGGTGTTGCAGTATACGACGGCCCGGATCCTGCTTGTGCTCTTCCACGAGCCCGTTGATTGTCTCCTGGTCAAGGTCGGTGAATATCTTTATGTAGCGCTCCGCGTCAGCATCAGTTACGTTGAGCCAGAACTGGTAGAAAGCGTAAGGAGTGGTGCGGTTTCTGTCGAGCCATACATTGCCGCTTTCTGTCTTTCCGAACTTCTTGCCGTCGGCCTTGGTGATAAGCGGGCATGTAAGGCAGTATGCCTCAGCCTCATTGCCAAGAGTACGGCGGATGAGCTCAGTACCGGTTGTCATGTTACCCCACTGGTCGTTGCCGCCAAGTTGAAGCCGTACGCCATAGTGCTGGTACTGGTAAAGGAAGTCGTAGCCCTGAAGAAGCTGGTAAGTGAACTCAGTGAACGAGAGTCCGTCGCGTGCTGTACCGTTCAAGCGCTGCTGCACGCTCTCCTTTGCCATCATATAGTTGACGGTGATGTGCTTGCCAATATCGCGTACGAAGTCGAGGAACTTGTAGTCCTTCATCCAATCGTAGTTGTTGACCAGCTCCGCCTTGTTGGGCTCAGAGCCGTCGAAGTCGAGGAATTTCGATACCTGCTTCTTTATGGCTTCCTGGTTATGATAGAGAGTGTCGGAGTCGAGCAGGTTCCTTTCCTGACTCTTTCCTGACGGATCGCCAATCATTCCCGTTGCCCCTCCAACAAGAAGGTAGGGCTTGTGTCCGCAACGCTGGAAATGGCGCAGCATCATTATTCCGCAAAGGTGACCTATGTGAAGCGAGTCGGCAGTGGGGTCAGTGCCCAGATATGCCGAAGTGAGGTTCTTCTGCAAGAATTCCTCAGTGCCTGGCATGATTTGCGCGAGCATTCCTCGCCACCTTAATTCTTCAACAAAGTTCTTCATTTTTCTTGTGATTGTTTATTTTGATTGATTCTTATAGGCTATCGTAGGCGATGACTGGTGATAGAAAGTACCTTGGTAATCTCCTACGATGCCATGTTGTGGGGTGCCTCACTGTGAAGGACAACTTACGGCACTGGATCATAGCCACTGCCACCCCATGGATTGCATCTCAGTATTCGCCATATGGCGAGTATCAGTCCTTTCACAGGACCATGCTTGAGGATTGCCTGCCTTGCATATTCAGAGCATGTCGGCGTAAAGCGGCAGGAAGGCGGGGTGTAGGGAGTTATGAACTTCTGATAGAACACTATCGGCTGAACCATTATCCACGCAATGGCATGCGATAACTTATGTACGGCTTCCGTTATAACGGCTTTCATGTTCCATTCACCTCCTATCCATTTCCTCATCTGTTCTCACCTTACGGCTGACAGCCATCAGAGCTTCTCGCTGATACGCGTCAGCAGTCGGGCGACCTTCTCGCCGACGATGTCCGAGGGATACAACTTATCGTCAAGCCATATGAACGCCATAACGACAACAGAGTCGTAGGCTTCCTTTTCCATCAGTTTGTCGAGGACGACGCGGCGGTTGTGGCGGTAGGCATCACGCACCTGTCTCTTCACCCTGTTCCGCTTCACGGCACGCTTGAAGTAGCGTTTAGGAACCGAGACGAGCATCTGCGTCATAGGCTCCACTCCCTCGCGGTCCTTAACCATATAGACCACCCTCAGCGGAAAGTCGGACATCGACCGGCTCCTTCCACCGGCGAAGAGCGCGTCTATGAGCTTCTTGCTGCACAGCCTCTCTTCCTTGGGCAATGTGAACGCTGACGGTGCCGTCATCTGTATTGTCTTATTACTTTTCTTCGTTTTCCTTAAGGTAGCTGCGTAGAGCCATCGCCATGGACGGGCAATCCTTTGTAGGAGCCTCCAAGTCGAGCCTCAGTCCCTGGGCAGCTATCTCGCGGGCGGTAGCCGGTCCGAAGGCTGCTATCTTGATGTCGCCCTGCTTGAAGTCCGGGAAGTTCTTCAGCAGTGCCCTGACGCCGGTAGGACTGAAGAAGACGAGCATGTCGTAATCGAACTTCTCCTTCTCCTCCTCCGTAAAGTCGTTGCTCACGGTGCGGTACATGACACACTCGCGGTGCTTCAGGTGCTTCGAGTCGAGCAGGTTCTTAACGTCATCGTTGTGAACAGAGCTCAACGGCACAAGGTATTTCTCTGTCTTATGCTTTGCCATTGTAGGCAGGAGGTCGTCAATCTTTCCGGTTTTTCCGAAGAAGACCTTACGCTTACGGTACTGGACGAACTTCTGAATGTAGAGGGCAATTGTCTCAATAGAACAGAAGTACTTCATATCCTCAGGAATGGTGATGCGCATCTCCTTTGCCAGATTGAAGTAATTATTTATAGCATGGCGCGATGTGAACACCACGGCTGAGTAATCAAGCAGGTTGATTTTCTGCTGGCGGAACTCTTTCGCCGATATTCCCTCAACCTTGAAGAATGGACGGAAGTCGAGTTGCACGCCGAACTCCTCGGCAATGTCATAATAAGGCGACTTATCACTACTCGGCTTTGGCTGGGAAATGAGAATCTTCTTAACCATTTCTGTCTTAAAAATTTACCTTCAAATAGTTTCCTGTTATTTGCAAAATGCCCACTAACGCTAAAAGTGGCATCAATTCAAGGGCACAAAAGTACAAAATATTTTGCACAATTCCGCCACCGTGCTTGAAAAAGATTGCATAACACTTGTATAAAGACAGTAATTTAACTAGAATTATAATTATTCCGCCCCAAGCAGCAGCTATCTGCAACGGTAATCCGAAGTATATTTGCACAAGCAGCACGGGGAACAAGAGCACTCCCTCGGTAGCGGTAAGGAAGAGCCAAGCCTTCGACCATTGGTCATTTTTTTTCGCACTGAAGAACGTCCATCCCACGATATGGTACGCCAGCTTTTTCACGGCGAAATAAGCCACGAGCAGAAGGCTGAAAATGGCTATGACCTTCAGCTGTGATGTCTGCGAGTAGTCGTTGCCCATGACGAAACGCGAGAGCAGATAATAGAAGATACCTATGGTGAGGCCTGTTTGCAGGACCAGGAAGTTCTGCACGTTTATCTCATAATCGGTCTCCGTCATGTCCGCCACGCTTCTTGGCACATAGAAGAAGTTACGTATCTGCCGCGCCATGAACTGCCTGGACACCGACAGTGCGAGCATGCCAAGCAGGAAGCACCCTATGAGCAGTGCCGTAACGGTATTGTCGCTGCTGACACTATAGGGCACGTCATCGCCGAGCATGCCATCGCTCTTCTCGGTGAGCGAGAGCCTGATGGTGTCCGTATCGTTTCTGATGAACGTCACGTGCTTAGGGTCGAAGCCTTTCATAAGGTTCAGCTTCTGCCCTGCCGGCTGCATTATATACGTACTGTCTGGCATTACTTAATTGAGAAAGCCTCCTTCAGACGCTCCACCTGGTCGAGCTTCTCCCATGTGAAGAGCTCCACGTCCATGGTCTTTGTCTCATGATAACGGCTGGTGAACGTCTTCTTCACCACCTCGTTCTTCCTTCCCATGTGTCCGTAGGCGGCAGTTTCAAGATACATCGGCTGGCGGAGCTTCAGCACACGCTCTATAGCCTTTGGCCGCAGGTCGAACATTGACGCGATCTTCGCGGCAATCTCACCGTCGGACATGTCGACATGCTTTCTTCCGTAAGTGTTGACATACACGCTCACCGGCTCTGCCACGCCAATGGCATACGCCAGCTGCACCAGCACCTCATCGCTGATACCGGCGGCAACCATGTTCTTGGCTATATACCTTGCGGCATAGGCAGCCGAACGGTCGACCTTCGAAGAGTCCTTTCCCGAGAAGGCACCGCCTCCGTGGGCCCCGCGTCCGCCATAGGTGTCGACGATAATCTTGCGCCCCGTCAGTCCGGTATCGCCGTGAGGACCGCCGATGACGAACTTCCCGGTAGGATTGACCAAATACTTTATGTCGTTATTGAACAGGTCGAGTACCTTCTTGGCATGTATCTGCTCCTTCATCTTCGGCATGAGTATGTCTATAACATCGTGTTTGATGGTCTGAAGCATGGTAGCCTCGTCGGCAAACTCGTCGTGCTGTGTCGAGACGACTATCGTATCTATCTTCTCCGGCACGTTGGCATCGCTGTACTGCACCGTTACCTGGCACTTGGCATCAGGTCGCAGGTAGCGCATGACCTTGCCCTCCTTCCTGATGACGGCGAGCGTCCGCATGATGAGATGCGCCAAATCGAGCGTCACCGGCATGTAATTCTCAGTCTCGTTGACTGCATAGCCGAACATCATGCCTTGGTCTCCGGCACCCTGGTTGTCGTCATCGCCATTGTCGACGCCACGGTTTATGTCGTCGCTCTGCTCATGTATGGCGGTCATTACGCCACAAGAATTGCCGTCGAACTGATACTCAGCCTTTGTATATCCGATTTTGTTTATTGTCTGGCGTGCTATATTCTGCAAGTCGATATACTCCGCGGAGCGCACCTCGCCCATGATAACGACCTGCCCTGTGGTATTAAATGTCTCAATGGCACACCGTGCGTTCGGGTCATAAGCCAGGAACTGGTCAAGCAGTGCGTCCGAAATCTGGTCGGCAACTTTATCGGGATGTCCTTCCGACACTGATTCTGAAGAAAATAAATAAGACATAAATGCTAAATTAAAAATTATCCTTTAACTATATTGGGATGCAAAGGTACGAAAAAAGTAAGTAAGTAGAGAAGTAAAAATGATAAAAAAACAAATTCCCCACCAAGCACCTCCGGCGGAAGAATGTTCCATTGCCGCTGATGGCACGAGCCATCATCAAGAAACCAGGCAATCGAACAGTCTTCCCCCTTCAGATGGTTGGTGGGGAAACGTTGTTTACTTCTCAGGTGTCATGACGACACAGGACTTGTTCCCGGCGTCAACGAGAGACTTGAGGAAGGCGGCGATACGCTCCGGCGTGAGGCTGTTGACGGCATCCTTATAGCCGGTCTGGAAGTCCAGGCCCCAGTTCACGTAGTCGTCGAGCACGTCCAGCCAGTGGCTGTTGCTCTTGGCATCCTCGTCCGCCTGCTTGAGCATGTACTCCTTCACCTTCTGCACCTTATCGGCATCGACCTTCTTGGTGCACTCCTCCATTCCTGATGCGAGCAGGCCGACGGCCTGATCTACCTTGTTCGGGTCCATAGGACAGTAGTCCTGCATGACGGCACGTCCGCGGCCGTTGGCCTTTCCGGTAGCGTCGCCGAGGGCTCCAAAGGCCCCGACAGAATAAGCCGCGCTGGCATCCTCACGAATCTGCTTGAGGTATACCATCGAGAGGACTTGTCCGGCAGCGTCGACAAGGACGGAGTTGTCGAGCGTGTAGTCCATAGGCATCTGGTAGAGGTCGAAGGCTATAGCCTTTGGTGTCTCCATCTTCCGGCTGAACTTATTGACATGAACGCCGTTGACGATGGTCGTCATAGCCTTCCAGTTCTCCTTCTTTCCCTTTGGCAGGCACGCGATATATTTCTCTATGAGCGGAATGAGCTTAGCCTCGTCGAAGTTGCCGACGAAGTAGAATGTAAACTGTCCCGGATTGGCGAAGCGCTCCTTGATAATCTGCAGCTGGCGGTCATAGTTGAGCTTGTCCAGGTCCTTGACCTCCATAGGAGCGAAGTACGGATTGTGGCCGTAGATAGTGTTCTGAAGCGAATCGCTGAATGCCGATTCCGGTGTCAGGTCCTTGTTCTGCAACTGCAGGCGTGTGCGCTGGACAGCAGCGTCGTAGGCCTCCTGGTCCTTCTTCACGGAAGTGAAGTTGAGGTAGACGAGCTGCATGAGTGTCTCCAGGTCCTTAGGAGTGGTCTTTCCTATGAAGCCCTGCTGGAAGTCAGAGATGTTCATGCCGACCGATACCTGCTTGCCGTAGAGAGCCTTGGTGAGCTCGTTGTTGGAGAAGTTGCCAAGTCCTTTGGAAGCGACAGCCAGGTCGAGGTATTTCAGGTTGGTGTAGTCCTGCGGTCCGTAGAGGCTCTTTCCGCCCTTGGCCTCAGCCCTGAAGACGATGTCGTCAGCCTTGAAGTCGGTGTGTTTCAGGATGACCTTGGCACCGTTCGACAGCGTCAGCTCCTTGAATCCCAGTTTCTTGTCCTCCTTCTCGCCGGTAATCTTACCAGCCTTCGGCAGGGTCTTCTCATCGACGAGCGGCTCGTTCTTGGCATTGTCGACATACGGTGTGAGCTTCTCAGCGCGAACAGCCTTCACGGCATCCGCCATCTGAGCCTCTGTGGGATAAGTCTTGCCGGCCTTCTCCTGCGCGAAGTCCGTGACTACTAAGTTGGTGTCGTTGTCGGAGATGAGTTGCTTAGCCATCTCGTTGACGAAATCGACGCCGAGCTGCGGCACGTTGGCAATCTGGCTGATGAACTGATACTCCCATTCAATGCCAGGAATAGGTTCCTTCTCCAGGTAATTGTCGCGGTATTCATCGCCAAACTTGGCGTTCGTTATCTTGTTGCGGTTGTTGTAAGCCGTCTCATACTGCGAGAGGAGCTCTGCCTTGGCACGGTCGAACTCACCCTGTGTGAACCCGAACTGGCGGGCACGCTGGGCCTCACGATAGATGGCTTTCAGCGCATCGAGGTCGCGTCCTTCCTTGGCACTAGCGTCAAGCTGGAAAGCATCCTTGGTCTTAGAGTAGATGTACTCGCCATCATAGGCATCGGCATTGGTGAACGGGCAGTCGGCTTTCTGGGCGGCATCGGCAAGACGCTGCGTGAGCATCATAGAGATGAGCGACTTGGCATAGTCCTGGATGTAGTACATGGGGCTCTGCTTCATCTCGTCGGGCACAGGGTCGTGCTTCATTGCAATGCCGATAATGCTGTAAGGCATCTCCTTATCCTTGTCGAAGACGTAGATAGCCGTGTTGTTGTCGGGCACGGGCTCGTCCTTCACCTGTGCGGCATTGGCAGGCACGGTGGCGTCTTTCCACAAGTTCTTGATGACATTCTCCACATGGTCGACATCGACATCGCCGACAACGATGATAGCCTGGTTGTCGGGACGGTACCACTTGTGGTAATAGTCGCGGAGCTCCTTGTACTTGAAGTTGTCAACAACCGACATCAGGCCTATCGGCAGGCGGACGCCATACTTCGAGCCCGGATAGAGCTTCGGCAGCACACGCTCGAAGATACGCTGCGTTGCCGACGAGCGCAACTGCCACTCCTGATGGATGACGCCGCGTTCCTTGTCTATTTCCTTGCCGTCGAGGGTCAGTCCGTTCGACCAGTCCTTAAGAATGAGGACGCAGGAGTCGATGGCGCTCTGGCGGGTTGTAGGCACGTCGCACACGCGGTAGACCGTCTGGTCGATGCTTGTGTAGGCATTGAGGTTGCTTCCGAACTCCACTCCCAGCCCACGCGTGTACTCCAGGAGCGTAGAGTCGGGGAAATGTTCTGAGCCGTTGAATGCCATGTGCTCCAGGAAGTGTGCCAGTCCGCGCTGGCTCTCATCCTCTTGTATGGAGCCCACACGCTGGGCAATGTAGAAGTTGGCAACATGCTCCGGCCACTCGTTGTGCCGGATGTAGTAGGTCAGTCCGTTTGGCAGCTTGCCAATGCGCACGTTCTTGTCCACGGGCACCGTGCCCATGTCCTGTGCGGCAGCAATGCCGGCAACAAACATCAATGCTACTACGAGAAAATGTCTTAATCTCATCGTCTAGTCTTGTTTTTGTTTATAAAAGTTATTATTGATGAATTCTCGGTTTGATAATAAAACAGTGCAGTAAGGATATGCCCTCACAATGTGCAAAGTTATTAAAAAAACTCCACAAATGTATTTTCTTACTATTATTTTACTGTTTTTTTCAAGTTATTATGGTCATTTTGTAAAGCAATTTGACAGTGCTAATACAGCACCATAACAGTTGCTTTGCAGGAGTATAGCTTTTACCATGCAACAGGATAGCTTCTGCGCGCAAAAGGACAGCTTCTGCAACGCAAAAGTGCCACACTTGCAGGGGCCTTCTATACACTTGACTCAGAGATGTTTAGATCACAGTGTTTCCGAATTGTCCCATCTGATGTTCCTTGGGTGGTGTTCAAGAATTTCATTACGGAGAGTCGACATGTCGATATGTGTATAGATAACGGTGGTGGCTATACGCTCATGACCAAGCATTGCCTGGATGGCCCTGAGGTCGGCACCGCCCTCAAGGAGGGCTGTGGCGAAGGAGTGGCGGAAGGTGTGCGGCGAGATGGTCTTCTCTATGCCGGCATCGCGGGCGTACTGCTTCACCATAATCAGAATCATCGTTCTGGTGAGATGATGGCCGCGGCGGTTCAGGAAGACATAGTCCTCCTCGCCGGGCTTTATGTTCTCCATGGCGTCACGGTCGATGAACCACAGGTTGAGCTCACGTATGGCGGCATCGGAGATAGGCACCAGCCTCTGCTTGGAGCCCTTACCGGTGACACGGACGAACTTCTCGTCGAGGAAGAGGTCGGAGAGCTTCAGGTTGACGAGCTCGGAGACACGCAGACCGCAGGAGAAGAGCACTTCAATGATGGCCTTGTTGCGCTGTCCCTCCCACTTCTCGAGATTGATGGCGTCCTCTATCATGTCAACCTCCTTCGTCGAGAGCACCTCCGGCAGGTGCTCGCCCAGATTGGGACTCTCAAGGAGTTCCGTGGGGTCTTTGTCAAGATAGCCGTCGAGCACCAGGTAGCGGTAGAAGGAACGTATGCCGCTCAGTATCCGCGCCTGCGACTTTGGGCTGATGCCCACATCCACGAGTGTGGCGACAAAGTTCTCCAGGTCCTCAAGCTTGACGTCGACAACATGCAGGGAGGCGCTATGGAGATAGCGGAGCAGATGGTCGATGTCGTGCATGTAGGCGAGGATGGTGTTCTGAGAGTAGCCGCGCTCCAGGCGTAGATAGCGCTCATAGTGGCTCACAAGACTGTCGTTGGCTTTTTTATCGTCGTTATTATTTGGCATTCTGACTGATTTTCCCTAATTTTGCAAAATGAAGATATAGGATTATCCACGACAAAGTTACGAAAAAAGAAGGAAAACGGAAAGGAAAGACATGAAAATACTCATTATAAACGGTCCGAACCTGAACTTGCTGGGCGTTCGCGAGCCCGGTATCTACGGCAAGGAGTCGATGGAGAGCTACCTGCCTAAGCTCCGCAAGCGCTACCCCGATATAGACATCGAGTACTACCAGAGCAATATAGAGGGCAAGCTGATAGACAAGATGCAGGAGGTGGGGTTCTCCTATGACGGCATTGTGCTCAACGCCGGTGCCTACACCCACACGTCAATAGCCCTCCTCGACTGCATCCGCTCGCTGCGCACGCCGGTGGTGGAGGTACATATCAGCAATGTCAACGAGCGGGAGGAGTACCGACGCCATTCAATGATTGGACCGGGATGCAAGGGAACGATACAGGGATTCGGACTCGACAGCTACAGACTGGCCATCGAGGCCTTAAGACCTCTCCAAGCCTCCACTAAAGTGGAGGATGTTGAATAGTTTTAAACCATAGAACTTATTCGACATGATCGCCAATAATGAAAATAAAGGGGCTAAAGGAATTCAACCTTCCCTCCTTCAGAAGGGGCTTGGGGAGGCTTTGCCAACATACATCGACCGCCACATAACCCCCGAGGACGACTATCTGTACCGTTTGTGGCGCGCGACGAACATCCATACCATTCATGGAAGGATGGCGTCAGGGCACCTGCAGGGCGTGCTCTTGAAAATGCTTGTGGAGATGGCAAGGCCAAGGAACATTCTGGAAGTGGGAACGTTCTCGGGCTACAGCGCCATCTGTCTGGCACGGGGGCTCAAGGCTATCGATGACGGGACACCACGGAAGCTGTACACCTTCGAGATAAACGATGAGATGGAGGACTTCACACGGCCGTGGATTGACGGCTCCGACGTGGCTTCTTACATCGACTTCCGCATCGGCGACGCACTCGTTGAAGCTCCGAAACTCAGTGTTAAATTCGACATGGCATTCATTGACGGCGACAAAAGGACATACTCTGAGACTTACGATACGATTTTCCCCCTGATGAACCGTGGTGGCATAATCCTTGCTGACAACACGTTGTGGGACGGACATGTGGTAGACCCTGCCTACGACCACGACCAGCAGACACAGGGGATAAGGATGTTCAACGACAAAGTGGCTGCCGACCCGCGGGGGGAGGTCGTCATCCTGCCTGAAAGGGACGGGCTGACGATGATAAGGAAAGGAACGTCCCGCAGTCTCCCATAAGGAGAGGAGCAGGAGGTTACCATACTAAATATTGAATATATAAGAAAAAGAATAAGAGTTTAACCAAACAATCTCCATTTTCCATCCTTTGGATAGGACGGTGGAGGCTTTATATTATGCAAGAGACAAGACAAAACAGAATAGCAAGACTCCTTCAGAAGGAGCTCGCGACAATTTTCCAAGGTCAGACGCGCCAGACCCATGGCGTGCTGATAAGTGTTACACGCGTGCGCATAAGCCCGGACCTGAGCATCTGCACGGCTTATCTGAGCATCTTCCCGTCGGAAAAGGCTGAGGAGTTGCTGAAGAACATCAACGCCAACGAGAAGACCATACGCTACGACCTGGGCAAGAGGGTGCACAACCAGCTGCGTATCATCCCGGAGCTGCGCTTCCATCTCGACGATTCTCTCGACTATATCGAGCATATCGATGAACTGCTGAAGAAGTAAGAGCTAACGCTTCATCATATGAATTTTCCATTATACATAGCCAAGCGATACATCTTCTCGAAGAAGAGCACACACGCCATAAACGTTATAAGCATCATTTCGGTAATAGGTGTCGCCGTGGCAACGACAGCCCTTGTCGTCATACTCAGCGGATTCAATGGATTCGCCGACCTGGTGGCATCGTTCTTCACTAACTTTGACCCGCAGATAAAGGTCGAACCGGCAAAAGGCAAGACCATGAAGGAGGACGACCCGAAGCTGCTCAAGCTGAAGGCACTGCCGGAGGTGGACGTTTCTTCGTTCTGTCTTCAGGACCAGGCACTGGCTGTCTATCAGGACCATCAGGCTATGATACAGCTGAAGGGTGTCGACGACAACTTCGGCAGGCTCAGCGGAATAACAAAGATACTCTATGGCGACGGCGAGTTCTCCCTGCATGCCGCCGACCTGCAGTATGCCGTGCCGGGGATAGCACTGGCGCAACAGTTAGGACTGGGAGTGCAATGGAAGGACTACCTGAAGATATTCGCACCGAGAAGGTATGGGCAGATCGACATGAGCAATCCGCTGGAGGCGTTCAGCGTCGACTCAGTGCTCTCGCCGGGCGTCGTCTTCCAGGTTAAGCAGGGGAAATATGACCGGAACTATATCATCACGTCGCTGCAATTCGCGCAAAAGCTGTTCCACAGCAAGGGTGAGGTGTCGTCGATGGAGCTCCGCCTGAAGGCTGGAGAGGATGTCGACAAGGTCAAGGAGGAGATGAAGTCCATCCTGGGACCGTCATACACGGTGAAGGACCGCTACGAACAGCAGGCGGATACGTTCAAGATTATGAAGGTGGAGAAGCTCTTCGCCTATATCTTCCTCACATTCATACTCGTCATCGCATGCTTCAACATCATCGGCAGCCTGTCGATGCTCATCATCGACAAGAAATCGGATATCATAACGCTGAGGAACCTTGGTGCCAACGACAAGCAGATAAGGCGCGTGTTCCTGTTCGAGGGACGGATGATTTCGGTCGCCGGGGCGGTGATAGGCATCGCCATAGGACTGTTGCTGTGCTGGCTGCAACAGACCTACGGCATCGTAAGACTGGGTGACGAAGCAGGAAACTTTGTCGTCAACGCCTACCCTATCAGCGTCCATCCGCTCGACATAGTGGTCATCTTCATTACAGTCATCATCGTCGGATGGCTTGCCGTATGGTATCCGGTGAGAAGGTTCACGACGAAAATAGACTAGACAAGCGGTGATGAACGGAAAAGCCTCCACAGGTTCCGGATGGTAATGGAACCTGTGGAGGCTTTTCTGTTTGTATATCCGGGACTATTCCAGGTCTATGTGCTCTACGTTGATGTCCTCGGGAAGGAAGATGCGGGCGTTCTCCTTGAACTTCCTGGCGTTCTCGGTGGTGAAGTAGCGGGCGGTAGCACCCTTGGTGCAGCTCGCCTCCACCTCCGGATGGCGGTGGAGGTAGTCCTTCAAGCTGTCGGCGACATACTCGCCCTGCGGGACTATGCGGACGCCGTTGGGAACATACTTCATTATCTTTGGCATGAGGATGGGGTAATGGGTACAGCCAAGGATAAGAGCGTCAATCTTCGGATCCAGGCGCATGATATGGTCAATGCGCTTCTTGACGAAATAATCGGCGCCGGGACTGTCGGCTTCGTTATTCTCAATGATAGGAACCCACAGCGGACATGCCACCCCGGTAACCGTAATGTCGGGCCAGAGTTTCTGTATCTCCATGTTATAGCTCTCGCTGCGCACCGTGCCCTCAGTAGCCAGCACGCCGACGTGGCGTGACTGGGTAAGTGTTCCTATTATCTCTGCCGTCGGACGGATGACGCCCAGGACGCGGCGGTTGGGGTCCAGCTTTGGAAGGTCACGCTGTTGGATGCTTCTCAACGCCTTTGCTGACGCTGTGTTGCAGCCAAGGATGACGAGATGGCAGCCTAGGCTAAAGAGCTTTACGACGGCCTCACGGGTGAACTGGTAGACGACATCGAACGAGCGTGAGCCATAAGGAGCACGGGCATTGTCGCCAAGATAGATGTAGTCGTAATCAGGCAGGAGCTGACGGATGCCGTGCAGTATCGTCAGACCGCCATAGCCGGAGTCGAAGACACCGATAGGTCCGGGGTTCTGGGAAAATTGTTCGTCCATAATATTATTATATATCATTAAGTTACGAAAGTCCTCCTTTTGACGCTGTACCATTCATAGGCAATGGCGAGGGAGGGACATGCGCCATGCGGGCACTGAAAGACGCTAATACTGCCGGAAGGAGTTAGTTCTTGGAGAGCTTCGCTTCAAGGGCTGCCGTGATGTCCTCGCCATTTGCCGGGTTGACAAAGGGAAGGCTGTTGTTGTCGGTGTTGAGGATGAAGGCATAACCACGCTCCGTGCCTATCTCACGGACGGCAGCATTGATGATTGTCCGAAGGGAATCATTGGCTGAACGCTCTGCCTCGCTGATAAGGCGCTCAGCCTCTTTCTTGAAGTTGGAGTTCTTCTCCATCAAGTCCATAAGCTCCGCCTGCCGCTTCTTGCGGATATTGGATGCCAGGTCCGACTGTTCCTCTATGAAAGCCTCATACTTCTTGTTGAAGTCGTCCTCAGAGCGCTTGGCTTCTGCGGCATACTGGGCACGGAGCTCGTCGACACCATGATGGGCTATGGAGTAATAGTCGACCGACTTCACGACCTGGGCATAACTGAAATAGCCGAAACGCAGGGGTTTCTGCACGGTATCCTGGGCGAGGATTGCCAATGGGAACAGAGCGAAAGCCAATAGAGCTAAAAAGATTTTCTTTGCCATAGGAAGATAAAAAGCAAGATAAAAGGGGCACGACGCCACTTTTTACGATGGCGACGGTGCCCCTGGAATAATTCGTTTTGACTTCAGGATTTACTTGAGCTTGTTGTACTCAGCCTTTACCTGTGAAGAAACATCGTCGCTGAGAGCCTCATTGATGTAGATAGGCTGACCAGCGCTCTTCTCCATGATATAGACATACTTGCCTGACTTTGCTACATTCTGGATTGCCGTGCGCACCTTGTCGAGGATCGGGCCAAGCTGCTTCTGCTGCTCATCGTTGAAAGCCTTCTGGTTGTCCTGGGCTGTCTGCTGGATCTTTGTGTACATGTCCTGCAGCTGCTTCTCGGTCTCCTCCTGCTTCGTAGTGCTCATAGTGGACTTCTGGGCATCATATTCCTTTGCCTTGCGCTCCAGCTCGTCCTGCATGGACTTCAGGTTCTTCTGATACTCGTCGCCCTTTGCCTGAAGAGACTTCTGAACAGCGACAGCCTCTGGAAGAGACTCAAGGAATGCCTGTGAATCGATGTAGCCGAACTTGGCCTGTGCGAACATTGTCATTGGTGCTAACAGCATCAACATTAAAAATAGCTTTTTCATCTTTTCTGTTTGTAGTTTTTATTTGTTATTATTTAGTTCGTTAATAATGTTTCTCTTTCTACGACCCTAAAAGGATGCTCCTACTGGTTGCTGTAGCCGAGTTTCTGAAGCACCTCATTGGATATGTCTATCTTCGGGGAGCCAAAGATAATGCCGGCATTGGCCGAACGGTCAATGACGAGGCTGTAGCCGCGCTGGTCAGCGATGTCCTTGACGGCATTGTATATCTCGTCCTGGATAGGAGTCATCAGGGACTCGCGCTTCTTGAAGAGCTCGCCCTCCGGTCCGAAGTACTTCTTCTTCAGGTCCGCCGCCTGCTTCTCCTTGTCCATGATTGCCTGCTGGCGCTGCTTCTTCTGCTCCTGCGAGAGGAAGACAACCTCGTTCTGGTAGTTCTTATAGAGGGTTCCTGCCTCAGTGTTGAGAGCCTCAACCTCTGCCTGCCACTTCTTGCTTACCTGGTTGAGCTGTTCATTGGCACGCTCGTATGCAGGCACGTTCTTAAGGATGTACTCCATATCGATAAGCGCGAACTTCTGCGCGCTTGCAGCCAGTGGCATGAAGGCGAAAAGACAGAGAAGCAATACTGTCCTTGCCACATTTCCCATGCCTGTCTTGTTCTTCATTTGTTTCATATCCTTTGTTTGTTTAGTGGCTTCGCAGATTGCGGAGCCACTGGTACTATTCTGATATCCTACTTTCAGACACCGCCCGAGACCATTGCAGTGTCCGGGACGGTGCCATCACTATTATGAAATGTTAGAACTCCTGTCCAAGGATGAAGTGGAAGTTGCTTCCACCCTTCTCCCATCGGCTTCCGGTGAAGACATTGTCGAATCCATAAGCCCAGTCGATACCCATCAGGCCGACCATAGGCAGGAAGATGCGCACGCCGACGCCGGCAGAGCGCTTCATGTCGAACGGGTTGAAATCGCTGGTGTTGTACCAGGAGTTTCCGGCCTCAACGAACCCGAGACCGTATATCGTGGTGTTTCCCAACAGGAACGGATAGCGCAGCTCAAGCGTAAAGCGGTCGTAGGCGTAAGCATTGTAGCTTCCAACACCAGCCTTCGCTGCTGCACTCTGAGAGATAGAACCGTTATCGTAACCACGAAGTCCGATGGTCTCCTCGGCATATCCGGTGGAATATCCGCTCATTCCGTCACCACCCATATAATAGGTCTCGAACGGGCTCTTGTTATATTTGTTGTAATGTCCGAGCAGTCCCATCTCGACACGCGTCATGAGCACGAAGCACTTGGCACCGCTGGACAGTGCAGTGAACATACGTCCCTTGAACTTCCACTTATGGTACTCAATCCATTTATACTTCTCGCGCTGCTCCGCCTCGAAAGTCGACGAGTTGGCATCGTTGGCAAGGTTCTTGTAATCCTTGTTGTCGAATGCCGACCATGGCGGTGTGAGCGTCACGCTTGCCGTGAACTCCGAGCCACGACGTGGGAAGAGCTGGTTGTCCGTTGACGAGCGGTTGAGCTGGATGCTGAGGTTAAGGTTATTGGCGTTACCGTTACGCATGAGGAAATAGCGCCAGTTCTTCAGCATGTACCTGTTGTATGCCAACTGTAGTGACAGCGTGAAGTAGTCATCAGGCCAGCGCAGGCGTTTTCCCCATCCTACGCTCAGGCCCAGCATCTTGACATACGTGTTCGGGTCGTAATAGTTCTCGTAGTTGTTGTAACCATAGTTGCCGTAACCATACATATAGTTGTAATAGTTCTGCAGGTAACCCTGGTTATAATAACGGCTCGACACATCGGTCTGTTTTGAGTAGTAGGCACTGACGGAGAACTGTATTGGTCGCTTGCCACCGAGCCAGTTGGTGGAATAACTGGCATTGTAGCTCTGGTAGTACGTACCGTTTGTCTGTGCGCCGATCTGCAATGTCTCTCCATCACCCACCGGCATGATACCCCGGCGCTTGCCCCGTTTGCTGAAGAGGTTAGCCATCGAGAAGTTGGTGAGCTTCAGTCCCACTCGTCCTATGACTCCGGTCTGTCCCCAACCGAAAGAAAGCTCGACCTGGTCGTTAGACTTCTGCTTGAGGTTCCAGTTGATGTCGACGGTACCATCCTCATAGTTTGGATGCACGTCAGGCGTAACAGCCTCCGGGTCGAAATAACCCATGCTCGCCAGCTCACGTGCCGAACGCTGCAGAGCCTCCTTCGAGAACAGGTCTCCCGGCTTGGTGCGCAGCTCACGCCGTACGACATTCTCATAGAGGCGGTCGTTTCCGTTGATACGCACATGGCTGATGTGTGCCTGTTGTCCCTCGAATATGCGCATCTCCAGGTCAATGGAGTCGCCGACGATGTTCACTTCCGACGGTGTGAGGCTGTAGAAGATATATCCATTGTTCCAATATTCATTTCCGACAGCATCGTCATCGCCTGTAAGTCGTTTCTGAAGGTATGTCTGGTTGTAGACATCACCCTTCTTCATATTGAGCAGGCGCGAGAGATAATCAGTCGTATAGACCGTATTTCCGACCCATGTTATATTTCGGATATAGTATTTCTTTCCCTCATCAATCTTCAAGTATATGTTCACGTGCTTGTTGTCGACATTCCAGACGCTGTCCTTGAGTATTTCAGCATCACGGTATCCGTACTCATTATACTTGGTGATGATGTTCTTCTTATCTTCCGCCCATCTGTCAGGAGTGTACTTCTTCGACTTGAAGAAGTTGCCTAATTTTCCGGCCTCGTGTATCTTCTTGAACGCTCCTTTCGAGAACATACCGCCCTTGAGCTTCTTATCCGACAGCTGTGAGTTACCGTCGATGATGATGCGCCTTACACGCATCTTCTCCTTCCGGTCCACATCAATGTCAAGGATGACCTCATTCTTGTTCGCAACGTCATCACGCTGTCTGATGTTAATCTCGGCATTCTTATAGCCCTTGTCGTCAAAGTACTTCTTGGCAAGCGTCTTCGCACGGTCTATCATGTTAGGAGTTATCTGTCCGCCCTTGATAAGTCCGAGCTTCTTGTCCATGTCCTCGCGCTCGCTCTTCTTCAATCCTATATAATTAATGGCAGAAACGCGCGGCCGTGTCTTCAGATAGATGTGCAGATAGACCTTGTTTCCCACTAGAGAATCGGCAGCTATTGACACATCGGAGAACAGTCCATGCTTCCAGTATCGTTTCACAGCATCCGTTATCTCTGTTCCCGGCAGAGAGATCTCCTGTCCTACGGACAATCCGGAAATGCCAGTAAGCACATAATCATCATAACCCTCAACACCCGATGTTGTCAGTCCCCCAATAACAACCGTCTGCGGGGTACCGGCATAGGATATTTCAGGATTGATAACCTTATCATCCTGCGCACTGGCATTAGCCGCCACGCCAATGAGCACGACGCACGTTGCCAACACATTATTTATATAATCCTTCATCAATATCTATTCGTCAAGTCTTTAATAACCGTTCTTATTCTCCATCACGCCTTGCCCTCCGTTTCGACCTGCGCCTCTGTCTTTCCGAACCTTCTCTGCCTGTGCTGGTAGCTGGCAATCGCCTTATGAAGGTCGTCCTCCGCGAAATCAGGCCAATAGGTGTCGCAGAAATACAGTTCAGAGTAAGCTATCTGCCAAAGGAGGTAATTGCTGATGCGCAACTCTCCCCCGGTTCTTATTAGCAGTTCCGGGTCCGGCATGAAATTGGTTGTCAGCCGCTGGCTTACGGTTTCCTCCGTTATGTCCTGGACGTTGAGCCTGCCTTCATTCACATCGCATGCTATTTTCCGTGCAGCCTCCGTAATCTCCCAGCGTGAGCTGTAGCTAAGAGCCACAACCATAGTCATCTTCGAGTTGTCCTTTGTATGCTCCTCCGTCTCATGCAGTTTGTCCTGGACCTCCTTCGGCAGCCTTTCCACATCGCCGATGACGCGGAACCGCACATTGTTCTTCATGAAGATTTCATCCTCCAAGGAAGTAAGTACCAGTCCCATGAGGGCATGAATCTCCGTAGCCGGCCGGTTCCAGTTCTCCGTAGAGAATGTATACAGTGTCAGGTATTTCACTCCCAGCCTGGTACATTCCGACGTAATCCTCCTCACCGTCTCCACACCAGCCTGATGGCCGTATGTGCGTGGCATATTCCTTTCAGTCGCCCACCGCCCGTTGCCGTCCATGATGATGGCAATGTGGCTTGGGATACGTGTCATATCGAGTTCGTCAGTCTTCATCTTCATTATGACATGTGCGGCACCTTGCCGAGAAGCTGTATGTCAGCGTTACCTGCAAGGTACTGTAACAATCAGTATTTTTGAATGCGCCGGAGCTTGTTATGCCATATGGGTCCTTCTGTCCGTCGAGTTCGTCGCTCAGGGAGAAGTGCATAGCCCACTCCAGTCCAATGTTCATTCTATTGTTCACCTTATATTTCATTCCGATGCCAATGGGGACGTTAGCCGTAAAAGCACTCTTTTTGTCGCCGTCCTTTATACTGACATACGTTCCGCCGATACCTCCAAAGACAAAAGGTGTAAGCCTCTTCGCCCCACGGTATTCGTGTCCCGTGCCATATGGCCAGAAATTATATTCATACGTAAGGTCGAAGCCCACAAGAGTATTGTTGAACTCATAGGGTGTCTCGGCAAAATCCGGATAGTAAGTATCCACGTCCGCCGACGACCCTTTCATCTTTCCGTACATCACGTTCAGTTTCAATCCCGTGTAAGGATTGAAGTTGTATCGTCCAACGACAGACCCCATGGGCTGCAGGTCCTTCGTAAGGTTTCCGTTGAAGTCGCCGAGATAGCCCATAAGACCACCCCCGACGCCTACCTCCATCCGGTATTCGACATCGTCCTGCGCATCAGCCTTACCACAGAAGGCAATACACATTATTAATATTATGACGTTCCTGAGTCTCAAATCCCGTCTACCCTATCAGTTCTTCCACACTTGTCCGTCGGCAATAATCCACAGATAGCCCTGCGCGTCCACCGTCATGGCAAGGTTTCCGTTGGTTGCCTTCAGGTTGTCAGGCATCGTAAGTCCCGAGTCCTTCCATGACAGTCCTCCATCGAGCGAGCGCAGCAGCGCGCTTACAGTACCGCCGTTGCCCACGAGCGCATAAGGATAACCGTTATAGGCTGTCAAAGCCATGGCCGGAATGTTTCCGAGGGTGTAGCTTTCCTTTCCCGAACTCTCCACGAAGCTCCATTGAGCCTCCACGGGACTGTCGGAATAATCGTCAAGCCTTGTCCACACCCTTGCCCTTATGTCGTTAGCTGCCGAGCACCTCCCCACGAGCACCACCTGGTCGATATTGCCATTGGTGCGTACCGGCATGCACGCATACTCAGTACCCTCGTCGGGCAGCATGGAGGCATCAGCGTCCAGCTTGTCATCGGTCCACGTCGCACCGTTGTCCGACGACACCGCCATTCCGGTCACCGCACCCTGGTCATCAGCCTTGACGGCATACAGATGTTTCGTGCTGGCAGCCACAAGCCTCTTCAGACTGGCATTCGCAGCGACCACCGTCCAGCTGTTTCCATCGTTGGACGACATCACCTTACCCCCGTCGAGGGCGTAAAGCACGTTATCCTTTACCACGATACTGGCATTCTCCGACAATGTCGCAGCCAGAGGCGCCCATGAAGCCCCGTCGGAAGCCGCGGTGGAATATCCCACCATCTGTCCGTCGAGCTTTCCGAAGACAAGCACCCTGCCGTCGCCAGCCGCATAGGCACGCGTGTCGGCAAGCTGAGCCAGCGTACTGTTTGCCGTCATCAGCTTCCAGTCCATCGTTCCCTCAGGCACTTTGCGTACATTAAGTGTAACAGAATAGTCGGCATAGCGCTGTCCGTCCTGAGACACTATGCGCACCGTCCTTGGCTCAGAGAAGTCTATAGAGTCGGTAGAGCTATAGTACTTCAGCGAGTCCGAATCGACATTCTTAATAAGTATTACCCCGTTGTTCACGGCAGTAATTGTCGCCAGCACATGCTTGGCGTCAGTACCGTAAGGCAGCGAGTCGGTATTATATATCTTCCTGCCCAGCTGGTCAATGACCATCTTGTAGGCAGAGCCCTTGAACGTAGTCTTATAAGTAGAGTCTGCGCCCGCCGATGTCGTCGTGTGTACGGTCTTGTTCAGCGTACCCAGCGTGAAAGCCGATATCGCCGTATCCTTGTAATAGTTGTATTCCGTGTTATCATCGTCGCTGTTAAGGCATGACGACAGCATCCAAGCAGCCGACAAAAGCACTACCAGCGAAGTGAACTTAATTTTCATATATGTGCACAATTTATGAATTTAGCTGCAAAGATAAGCAGATTTCACTAAAAAGACGGAGTTTTTGACCAATAATTGTGTTTTTCTATAATTAATGTAGGATTTTTAAGTTTATTTAGACTGGTGAGCCAATGAGAACCAAGATTTTAATACCACGGCAAGCGCAACAGAAAAGGCCTGCTCCCGATAAAGGAGCAGGCCTTTTCATTATATCATCTCTACAGACCACCGCCCGCACCGGCTTCAGTACCGGCACGGCAGTAAGTCCATTGCAGACATTCTACATATCTTAGAGCTGAGGACCAGCAGCGACAAGAGCCTTACCAGCCTCGTTGCCCTCATACTTCTTGAAGTTCTTGATGAAGCGTGCAGCCAGATCCTTAGCCTTAGCGTCCCACTCAGAAGCGTCCTTGTAAGTGTCGCGAGGATCAAGGATGTCCTTGTTTACACCCTCGAGCTCTGTAGGAACGACGAAGTTGAAGTACGGAATGGTCTTTGTAGGAGCCTTGTCGATATCGTGATCGAGGATACGGTCGATGATACCACGTGTATCGCGGATAGAGATACGCTTGCCGGTACCGTTCCAGCCAGTGTTGACCAGATAAGCCTTTGCACCGCTCTTCTCCATGTGGCGAACGAGTTCCTCAGCATACTTTGTCGGGTGGAGCTCCAGGAATGCCTGACCGAAGCAAGCAGAGAAGGTAGGAGTCGGCTCAGTGATGCCGCGCTCTGTACCAGCCAGCTTAGCAGTGAAGCCAGAGAGGAAGTAGTACTTTGTCTGCTCAGCGTTCAGGATAGATACTGGAGGCAGCACGCCGAAGGCGTCAGCGCTCAGGAAGATAACCTGCTTTGCAGCCGGGCCCTGGCTCTCAGGACGCTGTATGTTCTTGATGTGGTAGATAGGATAGCTGACACGAGTGTTCTCAGTAACGCTCTTGTCGGCGAAGTCCACCTTGCCGTTCTCGTCAACGGTAACGTTCTCCAGGAGAGCGTCGCGGGTGATAGCTCCATAGATGTCAGGCTCAGCCTCCTTGTCGAGGTTGATGACCTTTGCATAGCAGCCACCCTCGAGGTTGAAGACACCCTTGTCGTCCCATCCGTGCTCATCATCACCGATAAGCTTACGCTTCGGGTCGGTAGACAGAGTGGTCTTACCAGTGCCAGAGAGACCGAAGAAGATAGCGGTGTTCTCACCGTTCATGTCGGTGTTGGCAGAGCAGTGCATGGAAGCGATGCCGCGCAGAGGCAGGAAGTAGTTCTGCATAGAGAACATACCCTTCTTCATCTCGCCGCCGTACCATGTGTTGATAATCACCTGCTCCTTGCTTGTTACGTTGAACATAACGCAAGTCTCAGAGTGCAGACCGAGCTCTTTCCAGTTCTCGACCTTAGCCTTTGAAGCATTGTATACGATGAAGTCCGGCTCCTGTTCGAAGTCAGCAGTAGTCTTCGGACGGATGAACATATTAGTAACGAAGTGAGCCTGCCAAGCAACCTCGACGATGAAGCGTACCTTCATGCGTGTGTCGCGGTGTGTGCCGCAGAAACCATCTACAACATACAGCTTCTTGTTAGACAGCTCCTTCTTTGCTATCTCCTTAACAGCGTCCCAAGCCTCCTTGGTAGCGCGGTGGTTGTCGTTGTGATACTCCTCAGAATCCCACCATACAGTGTCGTGAGAAGTCTCATCGTCAACGATGAACTTATCCTTAGGAGAGCGGCCAGTGTAAATACCGGTCATGCAGTTCACTGCACCCAGCTCTGTCTCCTGGCACTTATCGTAGCCCTCGAGACCTTCCTTAGTTTCCTCGTTGAACAGCACCTCGTAAGAAGGATTGTACAGAACCTCAGCAGTACCTGTCTGGATTCCATAGCTTGCTAAAACTGATTTGTCAAACTTTGCCATTTTATAAAATGTATTTTAAAGTTGTTGTTTATAATCTGTCCATTTAGCTGCAAAGGTAACAAAAACATAATGTATCGCCATGCCAGTTTGAACTTTTTTATTGTGATTAAAGCCTTTTTAGGTTAAAGATTATGAAAACGGGAATTTCAACGATATAATTGCAAGATATACTTTGCAAAGTTACACACAAAGAACTGATGGAATTCTATAGCAGACAAAAGACAATGGTGCATAACGGCATAGCAAATCCAAAAACGGTCATCAGAAAACTTCACCATAAGTTTCCAATGACCGTTCTTGGATTTTACAGTTGCATCTGCCTTGACCGTCTACCAGACGCGACAAGGACAGGGTTCAAAAATTATTCCTCAGCGTCAATGCTCCACGGATTAAAGGCTTTAGCACTCACCGGGTGCGTGGTGCCATCACTGACCCCGCCTACCGTAGGATCAGTAGTTCCTTCTACAGTTAATCCTGAAACGGCATTACTGCTGATACCATTACCTGATTCAGATGCCAAGAGGCTCTCCATGTCTATCTCTTTTTCCTTTATTGAAGGCTTTACATATATCTTCTTCATTGCTGTATGAGTTTTAGAGTTGCCATTCCCCGCCCACGAGGGGACGAGGAGCGGCCAACGTTATGATTACTTTCTGATGTATTTCTTGCCATTCTGGATGACAACGCCCTTGTAGGTGCTGTCGACACGCTGCCCGGCAAGGTTGTAGGCAGGAGCATGGTCGTCGAGGACAACGCCATTGTTGCTGACAGACTTGATGCCGGTGGTCTCACCTCCATCGATGCTGAACAGCAGGTGCTTGGCATTTGTCGTGGCAGCAACCGGACGGAACACGGCACGCATTGGCTTGATGCTCTCGGTGCCAGCAGCACTATAGAACTTATTGTCTGACGAGATGAACCAGTCACCCGACTGTGCCGTTGTCTTATCGTAGCTGCCAGAGAAGCTGAAGGCAGCGTTAGCAGGAGCAGAGGTGGCATCGGCCTTGACCACGGTAACACCCTCTACTGTAAACACATCCGACTTGGCACCCCAGACGAACACCGGCGTGTTGGCATCGATTGCGGTCACCGTCTCGAAGTTCAGCGTGTAGCCATCAGCTTGCTTGGTAGTGCCCGTGTATTTGGCAAACTTAGCATCACTTCCGAAGGCCTTCGTGAGCTGGTCGGCAGTCATGGCGAAAGGAAGTACGAGGGTGTTCCATGCATTGTCGTTGAACATGCGGTTAATGGTTACCGTAGCATTATCACCGGCGGTGATGGCATTGGCATCAGCGTCCTCGTCGATTTCGAAAGCATAGCTGATGAAGGCAATCTGCTTAGTAGAATTATGGATGGAAGCAATGCCTATCAGGTCGTACTGACCAGCCACAAAAGTCCGTTTACTTTTGTAAACATTAATTTTATTACCTTCTTTATCCTCAGCAGTAGCGTTACCGGATGTGCTACCGGGGGTAACGGTAACATTCTTTATAACCACATACTTGCAGAGGTTCTCATCTTTCTGAGCATCGGTGATGGTCATCTCTATTGGAGCGGGAGCATCGCCGGAGGTTACCGTGATTTCGCCAACGGGTTCGAAAGAATTTATCTCTGGCAGTCCATTGTATAATGTATAAGTAACATTGGCTAAGCCGTTGAGCTTGTCGCCAGCCTTATAGTCGAAGCCGCTTTTCATATAGACGTTGACTGCTCCGGAGGCATCCTGGAGATAGTGAGCATAGCCATCGACACAGGTTACCTGTGCATCAGTAAGTTTCAGGACGGCAGTGATATCAGAAGAGCTGTAGGCTGCCTTCAGGGCAGCGATGTTCTGAACTACAGGCTCCACGGTAATATCGTAGCTTGCTGTAGATGCCGTGTAATTGTCGTTGCCGGCATAAGAAGCGGTGATGGTGGCTGTACCGGCCTTAGTAGCATCTACTATGACCTCACCGTTGTTGTCAACAACAGCGATGTTCTCATTAGAAGAAGAATAAGTGATGGCAGCCCCCTCTACAGCCGGGGTAAGCGTAGCGGCATTAGTGAAAGTCAGACCGTCGGTCTGTCCTTGCTTAAAAGTCTTGTCGCCATCGGCGAAAGCAAGGGACGTAGTGGTCTTGCCAGATTGTGAAGAAACGTAGGTAACCTCAATCTTTGTAGCGCGAACCTGATTCGAAGAAGCTGTCAAAGTGAATGAGGCTGCATTACCAGTCCAAGTACCCGTTTTCCCTGAATATGTATAAGAGCCCTTAGAAGGTTCTGAAAAACATCCTGGGCCATACTTTTTAGTATCTGAACCTGTACACGTGAAAACAACCTTGGTAATGTTACCGACGGAAGAAGAGAAAGTTGTCGTGCTTCCTTTCGAAAAACGGTATTCAGTTGCAGCAAAAGCAGATTTACCACTCGTTGTCTCAATAGTGATAACATCCTTCGTAACCTTATCGCCACTTACACCGGCATTAGTCTGGGTTCCTTTATCCGTTCCGGCAGTGAACGTAACAGTGGTTTGTGCCCTAAGCGCAATGCCCCCCCCAGCAAGCAAGAGGCAGAGTACCATTAAAACATGTAAAAATTTACTCATAGTTTATAAATTTATTTAAGAAAAGAATTACAATTTGGGTGTAAAGGTATACATTATACTAATAATATGCAAGTCTTTACGAACAATTATTTACAAAAAAAACAAAAATATAACAATATTGTAACCGCTATGACAGAAAATACCATGAAAGCCATGCCTCGAAGAGACACACTGCACAAAGTGTGCTGTTATATTCTGCAACGTCTACGTTCAATATTTATGAAAAACTGTATACCTTTTGTCCAAATATAATTCTTATATGTAATTCAAGTTCCGCAAGTTATTGACGCTTCGCA
>SAMEA3663069__coassemble_500_pt1 | contig 37701 bp, 34 predicted proteins | sample SAMEA3663069__metabat2_low_PE_007 | metagenome-assembled genome bin SAMEA3663069 (sample SAMEA3663069) | pig gut metagenome | biome: pig gut; feature: pig-associated habitat; material: faeces | place: France | collected 2012 | reverse complement strand
GTCTTGAATAAAGATTAGTCTTATGTGTCTTGAATAAAGATTAGTCTTATGTGTCTTGAATAAAGATTAGTCTTATGTGTCCTGCCCCAAGAAAAAGCTATGCTATTGTATTGTAAAAACTTGTCTTTTTTACACTGCAATAGCATAGCTTTTTTTTGTCTTGGAAAAGGAGTATGGCTTTCCTGACTTTAGCGATGGGACACCACTGTTGCCGATGTTGGCATTTCAAATTGCCAATTCTCATTTATTGTTTACCACGTTCTCCCTTCAGTTCATGGAAAGTATAAGCCATCACAGGAATTGTAAGCAGCAGAGCCAACGAGTCGCAGACACTCTGGCACATCTCCACTCCGAGTAGTCCAAAGTATCTGGGCAATATGATTATGAGCGGGATAAAGAACAGACCACGGCGTGCGGCGGCTAGTATGTTGGCTCGCCAAGGTTTCCGGCACGTCTGCGTCATCATATTGCTGGTCATGATGAAGGCGTTGAGCGGATAGGTGCAGAGTTGCCAGATGAGTGCGGCGCTTCCAATCTTTATGACATTCGGGTCGTCGCGGAAGATTTGTATGATGTCGTTTGAGAATATTATTCCAATAATGCTGCACGCTATGAGGAAAATGGTGCCGACCTTGATGGTGAACCAATACGCGCTTCTAAGACGGTCGTAGAGTCCGGCGCCATAGCAGAAGCCGCAAAGGGGCTGGAAACCTTGTCCGAGTCCGACAACCGCCGACATGACAAGCATGGTTATCCTGTTGACGATGGACATTGCGGCAATGGCGGCATCACCATACACGCCTGCACAGATGTTAAGGGCTATGGTGGCTATGCATCCCAGTCCCTGACGGCTTAACGACGGGCTTCCACCATAGAATATCTCCTTTGCCGACTTCCACGATGGGCTGAAGTTGCGCCAGTGGATGCTGATGTTCTCCGGTCTGCGTGTCATCCTTAAAAGAATGGCGAAGGACAGTGCCTGTCCTATGACCGTCGCCCATGCGGCACCGGCGACGCCCATGTCCAGACCAAAGATTAGTATAGGGTCGAGGACGCAGTTCAGTACGGCACCTGCGACAATGCCGACCATTGCCAGCCTGGCGTTGCCCTGCAGGCGCATTTGGTTGTTGAGGGTCAGCGATGATGTCAGGAATGGCGAGCCCAAGAGGACAATGCCGAGATATTTTTCTGTGTAGGGTAGGATAGTGGGTGTGCTCCCCAGCCATAAGGACAGGGGCTTCAGGAGTATCTCACCAATTAAAAGAAAGAGACATCCGAAGAAGAAGGACAGGAAGAATCCCGTGGATGCCATAATGATGGCGTTCTGATGACGCTTGGCACCAAGCTCGCGTGATATATAATTTCCGGAGCCGTGACCGAAGAAGAAGCCGAATGCCTGTACGAAGAACATGACAGAGAAAACCACTCCAACGGCAGCTGTCGACTGTGTGTCGAGCTGTCCGACGAAGAAAGTGTCTACAATGTTATAGATGCTTGTTACAAGCATGGATATTATTGTAGGTATTGCCATGGTAATAATGACGCCGTGGATTGGGCCCTGCGTCAGGTATCTGTAGTTCTCTTCCTCGGTTCTCAATGATTCTGCCTCCGGTTCTATTCGTGGTGGTAAGGCTCGCCCTTGATGATGGTGCATGCCCTGTATAGTTGCTCTGTAAAGACCAGGCGTACCATCTGATGAGAGAAGGTCATCTTCGAAAGTGATATCTTTTCATTGGCACGCTTGTAGACATCATCAGAGAACCCGTACGGACCGCCTATTACAAAGACTATGTTCCGTCCGCCATTGCGCTTCTTCTCCAGCCATTTGGCGAATTCCATGCTGCGGTATTCTGCTCCGTGCTCGTCGAGCAGTATCACGGTGTCAGATGGCGAGATGCTTTTAAGGATCATCTCGCCCTCCTTGGATTTCTGTTGCTCTTCAGTTAAAGATTTTGTAGAGCGCAGTTCCGGCAAGACCTTGATGGCAAACGGTATGTAGTGGCTGATGCGCTTCTCGTAATCCTCTATGCCCTGGTTGTAAAGCTTGCCGTTGGTCTTTCCGACGAGTATCAGCGTGGTCTTCACTTTCTCTTGATTTTATCTGACATTGGACACAAGCTCTCGTCCTCGTCCGGTGCTGTCTTTTTATATTGGTCCTTTCTCTTCGGATTCATCGGAAACCATCCCTTCTCAACACGCTTCTTCTGGGAGAAGAGCTCTCCGATGCCCCAAAGTAGCGATGCGCCGGTGACCGCCAGGAGGGTGGAGACGAAGTCGTTGTCGATGAATAGCGCGCCTATAATGGCTGATAGTCCGCATATGAGCCATATCCACCAAGGGCGCGTGCCGAAGTAATATTCGGTCTTGATGACCAGCGGATGGCACAGTCCTATAATAAGAAATGTGCATACCGCCAGCAAGACGCTTGTGTAGTTCAGTTCCATAGGTATTATTTCTTCTTCAGTTCATCGCGGATTTCGGTGAGGAGCTTCACCTCATCGCTGGGCTCAGCTGGCTTGGTGGGGGCTTCGTCCTTCTTCTTCCTCATGAGCGCGTTCAGTCCTTTGATCATAAGGAAAATGCAGAAGGCAATGATGATAAAGTCGATAAGGGTCTGGATGAAGTTGCCATAGTTGATAGTTGCTGCCTGCATCTCAATGCCTCCTGCTATCTTCTCGGCTGGAAGCGTTACCTTAAGGTCTGAGAAGTTTACTCCGCCTATGAGCCATCCAATAGGAGGCATGATGACATCGTCGACGAGAGAAGAGACAATCTTGCCGAAGGCACCTCCGATGATAACACCTACTGCCATGTCAACGGCATTGCCCTTGACGGCAAATTCCTTGAATTCAGTTAAAAATTTTCCCATTGTAATTTATGTGTTTAATTTATTTGTCAAAATTGCAACCTCTACTTGGCATTTCGTTTTGCTATACCTTTTTTAATATTGTTTAATAGTCGTTGCGTGTGCAAAATTAAGAATAATTTTGTATCTTTGCGCTCGAAAAGAAGAAAAAGTTTCTTGTAAGAGCGAATTTACTTGATTGAAACACATTTTTCTAACAACTTAAATAAATTCAGATTAAAATGGCAAATGTTAAAGTAGCTATTAATGGTTTCGGTCGTATCGGCCGTCTCGCTTTCCGTCAGATGTTTGCTGCTCCTGGTTATGAGGTAGTAGCTATCAACGACCTGACAAGTCCTAAGATGCTTGCACAGCTTCTGAAGTATGACACCACACACGGTGGCTATCAGGGCATTATCGGCGAGAAGCCAGAGCATACAGTTTCTTTCAGCGACGAGCCTTTCACAGAGAATGGCAAGGAAGCTGCCGGATACATCGAGGTAGATGGCAAGAAGATTACTATCTACAAGGAGAAGGACGCAGCAAACCTGCCTTGGGGTGCTCTTGACATCGACGTCGTTCTGGAGTGCACAGGCTTCTATACTTCTAAGGACAAGAGCATGGCTCACATCAAGGCTGGTGCTAAGAAGGTCGTTATCTCTGCTCCTGCAGGCAACGATCTGAAGACCATCGTCTTCAACGTGAACAACGAGACTCTTACTAAGGACGACCAGATCATCAGCGCAGCTTCTTGCACAACAAACTGCCTGGCTCCTATGGCAAAGGCTCTTAACGATAAGTATCCTATCCAGGCTGGTATCATGCAGACCATCCACGCTTACACTGGCGACCAGATGATTCTTGACGGCCCACAGCGCAAGGGCAACCTTCGTCGTAGCCGTGCAGGTGCTTGTAACATCACTCCAGCTTCCTCAGGTGCAGCTAAGGCCATCGGCCTCGTCCTCCCTGAGCTGAACGGCAAGCTGATTGGTGCAGCACAGCGCGTTCCTGTTCCAGATGGTTCTACAACTCTGCTCTACGCTGTTGTTGAGGGCAAGGATGTAACTGTTGACAGCGTTAACGCTGCTATGAAGGCTGAGTCTAACGAGAGCTTCGGCTACAACGACGAGGAGATTGTTTCTTCTGATATCCTCGGCATGCGTTATGGCTCACTCTTCGACGCTACTCAGACAATGGTCGTTAAGCTCGACGACAACCACTATGAGGTTCAGGTAGTTTCTTGGTACGACAATGAGAACTCTTACACTTCTCAGATGGTTCGCACCATCAAGTACTTCGCTGAGCTGAAGTAATACCGAAGGGTCATAACTTTTAAGTTAGAAATATGCCGCCTCTCCATCGTATAGGAAAGGCGGCTTTTTTTGGCTTCATCCGACATCTCGGGTGATACGGCAATCATAAAGTGCGTATGTAGACTCAAATAAATTATTGTCCTTGGAGACGCTAATTAAAGAACGATCCTTCGCTAAGAAGATTTTAATCATTCCTTAGGAAGAGAACGGTCTTTTTCTACAAGATTACAACACTAGGAATACTGCTTCAATCCCACAATAATGTTGCTTCAATCCCACAATAATACTGCTTCTGTCCCCCAATAATACTGCTTCTGTCCCACATAAATGCAGTTTCATCCTACAAGAACGTAATTGCCGCTTCACAAGAACCAGCTTTTTGATATTTAGGAGGCAGGTACTTTATTTTGGAGCCTATACGAGGCTGCCCACGAAAAGTATTGCAATTAGGGACTTGTATTTAATGACTGAAATGTGTCATTCAACCATAAATCGGGTGCCTTGAAGTTTTTTTATTGTTTTTTATAAGCCTAATTCATACTTTTTTTGTAAGTTTGCGTCATGAAACGAATGATAACCATACTCGGACCTACAGCCAGTGGAAAGACAGAGCTTGCCGCGCATCTGGCCTTTGAGCTCGATGCAGAGATAATCTCGGCTGACAGCAGGCAGGTCTACAGACGCATGGACATCGGAACAGGAAAGGATCTTGACGATTACACTGTCAACGGCAAACGCATTCCCTATTATCTTGTGGATATATGCGAGCCGGGAACGAAATACAACCTCTTCCGTTACCAGCAGGACTTCCACAAGGCGTATGATGACATTCGTTCGCACGGTAAGTTACCTATTCTTTGTGGTGGGACGGGGTTGTATATAGAATCGGTCCTTCGCGGATACAGTCTTTCCCCAGTCCCACAGAACAAGGAACTCAGGGCGTCGCTGGAAGGAAAGTCGCTCGACGAGCTTACGGCCATTCTAAAGAAATTAAAGTCGGAAACGGGTTCAGTGATGCATAATACAACCGACGTGGACTCGTGTCAGCGTGCCATAAGGGCGATAGAGATAGAGACGTATAACCTCCATACCCCGATGGAGAAGCGTGCCATGCCGCCTATTGACTCTCTGGTCATTGGTGTCAGCATAGACAGGGACTTGAGGCGGAAGAAGATATCCGACCGCTTGAAGACAAGGCTGAACAACGGAATGGTTGAGGAGATAAGGGGACTTCTTGACAGTGGTGTCAGTGCCGATGACCTTATGTATTACGGGCTCGAATATAAATATGTGACGCTCTATGCTATAGGGCGGTTGTCGTATGATGAGATGTTCCGCCAGCTGGAGATAGCCATCCATCAGTTTGCCAAAAGGCAGATGACGTGGTTCAGAGGCATGGAAAGGCGAGGGACGCATATATCTTGGATTGATGCGACTTTACCTATGGAAGATAAAATAAAGCAAATAAGACAGTTATGGCAGTAGAATCTACTAAATGGGGAATTATTTATTGTCCCAAGGGAGGGCTGTTCAGCAATCCCAAGAAGCGTTGGCTTAGGATAGAGAGTTGTCTTGTTGCCAATGGGATAAGCTATGACAAGATAGTAAGCGAAAGCACCGGAAGTGTCGACCGACTGGTCAATATGCTGATAAATAATGGTTATAAGACCATAGTCATTGTTGGCGGTGACTCTGCCTTGAATGATGCTGTCAACTGTCTGATGCAAGCCCCGAAGGAGGTGCGTGATGATATTTCCCTGGGCATCATACCCAACGGCATGATGAATGACTTCGCACATTTCTGGGATATCGATGAGGACAACATAGAGAAGACGGTGAAAGGCCTGAAGCAGCACCGCGTAAGGAGAATTGATGTCGGACGCGTGAGGTATAAGAACAGCAAGGGCCAGAACTGCCATAGATATTTCATCAATTGTGTGAACGTAGGGCTCATAGCTGCCATTATGAACCTGAAACGGCAAACTCATCATATCTTTGGATCGCGGTCTCTGTCATTTATCTTTTCATTCATTCTTCTTATTTTCCAACGCATGGATTACAGAATGAACATAAAGATAAATGGTGAGGAAATAAAGCGTAAGATAATGACGGTATGCATAGGTAACGCCTTGGGTTACGGTCAGACACCTAACGCTGTCCCATACAATGGATTCTTCGACGTGAGTGTTGTCTACCATCCGGGGATAACGCAGATGTTTGAAGGTATATATCTTTTCATTAAAGGCGAATTCCTGAATCACAATGCTGTTCACCCTTACCGTACTAAGGAAGTAAGCATAGAAACAAAGGATCAGACTTTCGTCGGTATTGATGGAAGGCTACTTAGCGCACCACCCAAAGGCGAGTTCTATATAGGCATTATACAGGAAGCGATTAATTTCATAATGCCATAGGCATGCCTGGTGTCTCGTGAGCCATACGGAGAACTAATTCCGTCATAACTATTCCTTTCCCGATATAAAGACGAGCTTTTCGGGCTTTGTGATTTTGACTTTCTTGCCGTCAGTCTCAATGATCCCCTCCTTACGGAATGCAGCAAGTGTCCGGATGGCATTGCTCGTGGTCATGTTTGCCAGGTTAGCCATATCGCTTCGGGTAATCTTGCCATGTATCCAACCATTGGTATCTGTTCCGAAACTCTTTGACAGAAACAGCAGAGTCTCAGCCAAGCGACCGCGCAGGTGCTTCTGCGCAAGACTCACAACACGGTAATCGGACATCCCTAAGCCTTTAGCCAATTCTTTAAAGAAAAATCGCATGATAGTCTTGTTGCCATCAACCAGCCGGTTGATGACATTGGTAGGGAAGGTAACGATCTTAGAATCCTCGATGGCAATGCAGTCGGTGGTGTAGTTTTCACCGGCAAAAAATGCCCTATACGAGAAGAACTGCTTGTCGCAAAAGATTCTGATAATCTTTGGCCTTCCATCATCTGTGTTACGGTAAATCTTTACCTTGCCCTCAAGAACGTACATTATATATAATGTTGGGTCTCCAATTCTATAAATGATGTCGTTCTTGCTGTATCGCTTGATATCGATGGACCGGCTTATGAGATCCTTCTCGTGGTCAAGTAAAGGATACCATAAATCAAAAAAAATACTTGCTGGACTAGACCAGCTTTCTTTGTCTTCTCTCATAACTTTCTGGTTTTAGTCATTCATCGATGCAAATGTATAAAATATAAAACAAATTGACAAATTTAAGTTCATTATTTTTCTTAAAAAGCTAATATTCTTGATTTTCTTAAAAATAAAATTGTTATTTCTTTGCGCTATAGATATTTTTTTGTAATTTTGAACTGTCAATCGATTGCAAAGCATCTTTTTGACACAATAGAACTAAGACCAAAATGTAAACCTTAATTTATATGAGTTATCTGAGATTCGAAAAAGCTTTGATGACCAACTTGCAGGAAAGTCTGACAAGAGAGCTGCTGAGGACAAATCGTTCGGGAGCCTACTCCTGCTCTACTATTGTCGACTGTAACACTCGTAAGTACCATGGCTTGCTCGTCGTGCCCGTGCCGGAGCTCGACGATGATAACCACGTGCTTCTTTCCTCGCTTGATTGCACCGTCATCCAGCATGGAGCAGAGTTCAATCTTGGCATCCATAAGTACCAGGGGAATGTATTTAGTCCTAACGGACATAAATATATCCGTGAATTTTCTATCGAGAAAGTACCGTCAACTATTTATCGTGTTGGTGGCGTTATCCTAAAGAAGGAGGTCGTATTCCAACACTACGAAAACCGGATACTGCTTCGTTATACGCTCCTTGACGCCCATAGCCAGACAACATTGCGCTTCCGCCCGTTCCTGGCATTTAGAAGCGTAAGGCAGTTTACGCATGAGAATTCAACGGCAAGCCGGGACTATCAGGAGGTAGACAATGGAATAAAGACATGCCTCTATGCCGGATATCCTGAGCTTTACATGCAGTTCTCGAAGAAGAACCGCTTTGTCTTCAGCCCATACTGGTACAGGGGAATAGAATATCCGAAAGAGCAGGAACGTGGATATGCGTCGAATGAGGACTTGTACGTTCCGGGCTATTTTGAGATGAACATGAGACGGGGAGAGAGTGTCGTGTTTGCGGCTTCTACGGAAAAGTCGACTACAGGAAGTCTTAAGAAACTTTTCGACAAGGAGGTTGAGGACCGCCATCCGCGCGACAATTTCCTAAATTGCCTGGTAACGGCCGCTCACCAGTTCCATAACCGTAGGGGAGACGAGAGATATATCCTTGCTGGCTATCCTTGGTTTAAATGCCGTGCCCGTGATACTTTTATTGCACTACCCGGACTCACTCTGTCTATAGAGGAGGTCGATTATTTCGAGAAGGTAATGAAGTCGGGCGAAAAGGCCCTCAAGCAGTTCTTTGCAGGAAAGGAGATAACAAGCCCTATCTATGAAGTTGACCGTCCGGATGTTCCTCTATGGTGCATTTGGGCAATACAGCAATATGAGCAGAAGGTTGGACGGGAGAAATGTCTAGCCAAGTACGGCTCGTTCTTGAAGGAAATAATAAAGTTCATAGAGGCTGGAAAGCACCCATATATGACCATAGCTGATAATGGTCTGCTCTATGTCGAAGGCGGAAGGGACGAGGCGATGACATGGATGAACTCTACTGCCAACGGGCGTCCTGTGGTTCCCCGCACTGGTTATATAGTGGAGTTCAATGCCTTATGGTACAATGCGTTGCGCTTCTGCGCCAATATGGCTGCATTCGACAATAACGCCAATGCCGCCGAACATCTGGAGAAAATGGCAGAGAAAGTCAAAAAGTCGTTTGTTGATACGTTCTGGAACCAGTATGGTTACCTTTTCGACTATGTCGACGGTAAGGAAAGAGACTGGAGCGTCCGTCCAAATATGATTTTCGCAGTAGCTTTGACGCACTCTCCTCTGGACCAGACACAGAAGAAAAGCGTTATAGACGTATGTACACGTGAACTGCTTACCCCTAAGGGCTTGCGCAGTCTCTCGCCAAAGAGCAGCGGCTATAATCCAATGTATGTGGGACCTCAGGTGCAGCGCGACTATGCTTATCACCAAGGCACTGCTTGGCCTTGGCTCGGAGGATTCTACCTTGAGGCATGCTTGAAACTCTTCGGACGCTCGAGGCTAAGCTTTGTTGAGCGGCAGATGGTAGGCTATGAGGACGAGATGTTCCAAGGATGTATTGGCACCATACCGGAACTGTTCGACGGCAATCCGCCTTTTACCGGGCGGGGAGCAATCTCTTTTGCAATGAATGTGGCAGAAATCCTGCGTACAATGGAACTGCTTGAAAAAATGAACTATAATACGGAGGAGGCTATATGAAAGTTTTAATGTTTGGATGGGAGTATCCTCCTCATGTATATGGTGGACTGGCTACTGCCAATTTCGGAATATCGGAAGGTCTTCACGCACAGGGTGATGTTGATATAACGCTTTGCCTTCCGAAGCCTTTCGGCGATGAGGACCATACCTTTGCCAATATCGTGGCAATGAACTGCGTGCCTATTGCATATCGCGATGTCAATTGGGATTATGTCAACAGTAGGGTCGGAAAAATTATGAGCCCTGACCTATACTATAAGCTCCGCGACCATATCTATGATGACTTCAACTATATGAATGTCAATGATCTCGGAGCATTGGAATTCGCAGGAGGCTATCCGGGTAATCTCCATGAGGAGATAAACAACTATTCTATCATTGCCGGAGTCGTAGCACGGACATTTGACTTTGACATTATTCACGCTCATGACTGGCTGACTTATCCGGCAGGCATTCATGCAAAGCAGGTGAGCGGAAAACCGCTTTGCATACATGTCCATGCGACAGACTATGACCGTAGTCGCGGACATGTCAATCCCACCGTCTACTCGATAGAGAAGGACGGTATGGACAATGCTGATTGCATCATGTGCGTGTCCGACTTAACGCGCAATACGGTGATAAACCAATACCACCAAGATCCGAGAAAGGTGTTTACCGTCCACAATGCCGTCTATCCCCTAAGTGCGGAGAACGACGCCATTCCACGTCCTGACCACACACACAAGGACAAGGTCGTTACTTTCCTGGGAAGGATAACGATGCAGAAAGGACCGGAGTATTTTGTTGAAGCTGCAAACATGGTTCTGCACCGCACGCGCCACGTGCGCTTCTGCATGGCCGGCTCCGGCGATATGATGGACCAGATGATTTATCTTGCAGCTCAGCGGGGCATCGCCGACCGTTTCCATTTCCCTGGCTTCATGCGTGGAAAGCAGGTCTATGAGTGCCTGAAAGACTCTGATGTCTATGTAATGCCTTCGGTTAGTGAGCCATTTGGCATATCACCTCTTGAAGCTATGGAGTGCGGAACGCCGACAATAATATCCAAGCAGAGCGGTTGCGCTGAGATTCTTCACAACTGCATTAAAGTCGACTATTGGGATATTCACGCCATGGCGGATGCCATATACAGTGTCTGCCATAACGACAGCCTCTTCAACTATCTCTCTGTGGAGGGTAAGAAAGAGGTGGCTCAGATAACCTGGGAGAAGGTGGGACGATGGATTCGAGAGCTCTATCTCCGTACTCTTGGCTGGAAGTAGTTGGCGAGACAAGGACTGACTATGCCTCTTCACGGCAAATAAAAACCATAGATATTTCACCAATAAAGTAATCAGGCATACTCACATTGTGAAGAATGTAGATACTTAAAAATTACATCAAGATATGAAAACAATCTGTTTATATTTCGAGATACATCAGATTATACATCTGAAACGGTACCGTTTCTTCGACATCGGTACGGATCATTATTATTATGACGACTATGAGAATGACCGCAGCATCAGCTATATAGCTGAGAACAGTTACATGCCGGCGTTAGACACCCTCCTTCAGATGATTAAGGAGAACGGCAAGTACTTCAAGGTGGCTTTCTCTTTGTCGGGTGTCGGCATGGAACAGCTTGAGCTCCATGCCCCACAGGTCCTTGATAAGCTGCAAGAGCTGAACAACACAGGATGTGTAGAGTTTCTTGCCGAGCCCTATTCCCATGGATTGTCCTCGTTGGCAAACCAGGATTCTTTTGTGGCGGATGTGAAGAAACAGGCCGCAAAGATTACGGAGTATTTCGGAAAGAAACCAACTGTATTACGTAACTCTTCGCTTATCTATAGCGATGACATAGGACTTCAGGCCGCTCAGATGGGCTTTAAGGGAATGCTCACTGAGGGCGCAAAGCACGTCTTGGGATGGAAGAGCCCACATTACGTCTACAATTGCTCGCTGGCCCCTAACCTGAAGCTGCTGCTTCGCGACATTAAGCTTAGCGATGACATCTCTCTACGGTTCAACAATCATCAATGGAACGAATTCCCACTATTTGCCGACAGGTATATTGATGAGATTGCGGCATTACCGGAAGAGGAAAAGGTTATCAACATCTTCATGGAACTCTCGGCTTTAGGAATCGCTCAACCTCTATCAAGCAATATTCTTGATTTTATCCATGCGTTGCCTGCTTGTGCAAAGGCAAAGGGCATAACATTCTCCACACCGTCGGAAGTCTGCAAGAATTTCAAGAGTGTTGCACCGCTTGACGTGCCCGATACGCTTAGTTGGGTGGATGAGGAGCGCGACGTAAGTTGCTGGCTAGGCAATCCAATGCAGCGTGAGGCTTTTGACAAGCTGTATTCCATCGCTGACCGTGTGCGTATAGCCAACGACCCAAGAATAAACATGGACTGGGATTATCTTCAGGCTAGCAATAACTTCCGCTTCATGACCACCAAGCCAAGCAACGTGGGTCTGGACCGTGGCATCTATTCCTCGCCCTTCGATGCGTTCACAAACTATATGAATATTCTGGGTGATTTCCTTAGTCGGGTAAATAGTCTTTATCCTGACGATATCGACAATGACGAACTCAACTCCCTGCTTACTACAATAAAGAACCAGGGCGACGACCTAGAAGTCAAGGAAAAGGAGATAGAGCGTTTGCAGACCAAGATAAGCAAGATGCAAGAAACGGAGGAACACCTTCGTGCTCAGTTGAAAAAGGAAAAGGATAAGATAGCTGCCGCTAAGGGAAAGACTAAAACGGCGAAGACTACCGTAAAAGAGGGAAAGGCTTCAGCCCAGCCAACAGCAAAGAAGCCAAAAGGCAGAAAGACGGCAACGGAGGAAAATGAATGATGCTATATGGCGGCTTCTCGCTAGTCCTGCATAATCGCACCTTAACTATTTAATAGTAAGAAAGCTTTAAAGGCTTACTTGAATTACATGTATTGCTTGTAATCAAGTAAGCCTTTATTATGTTGCTTTTTATAGGTCGAAGCCATAGCCCAGCGTTACCAGAAAAGTACTGCCATGTGATGGCTTGTCAGAGGAACTTTCGTCTTTGTATATCTTGGTTACCCCTATGTTGTATCTGACATCCAAGGCGATGTTGTTCCATTCATAAGAAATGCCAACAGGAATCGAGAGATTCACTTTGTTGAGATAATTGTTTGCATTGGAATGGACTGTAAATTCTGGCTGTATACCGGCTTTGAGGCTCAGCCCGATCCGTGTCGTGGCGACAAGCAGTACGGGGACAAGAATGTTATCAGTCTTTATCGACAGTTTAGCATCTGCCATCCTCTCATAGTCCGTACCTTGACGGCTATAGAGGACGCCAATGCTTCCGGCGAAAATATCGCTAAGCTGATGCTGTAACTCTAAGCCACCAGTGAAACTGGTGCTGTATTTTGAACTGTAATATTCTTCCATCTGACCATCAACGATGCCGTCATTAGTGAACTTTGAGCTGTTTAGTCCTAAACGCGGGTAAATGGTCGTTGTACCAATCTCCTTTTGCGCGTGAACCAACAATGGGAGAGTAAAGCAAAAAATAATTAGGATAATCTTCTTCATCGTTTATATATTTGTATCTCTTTCACTTCATAAACGTTGTTACACCCTTATTATTGTCAATTGTTAGGATAAATCTCCATTATACACTGACTTTCAAGTTAAAAAGCCATAATTTTTCTTTGCCGAACAAATCAAAATTATTACCTTTGCACCCGAATTATGCCGTATGGGCTTGTAAAAGTGCAGGTGATGCTCCTGCCGCCTGACGGTGAAACCCGTTTACAATAATAAATAAATGTACGCAATTGTAGAAATTAACGGTCAGCAGTTCAAGGCTGAAGAGGGCAAGAAGCTCTTTGTCAACCACATTAAGGATGCCGAAGAAGGCAAGACTGTTGAGTTTGACAAGGTTCTGCTCGTTGATAACGACGGAACAGTCACGGTAGGCGCACCAACCGTTGAGGGCGCAAAAGTAACAGCCGAGGTTGTTAATCCTCTCGTTAAGGGCGATAAGGTTATCGTCTTCAAGATGAAGAGACGTAAGGATTCACGTAAGAAGAATGGTCATCGTACCCACTTCACTCAGGTTGAAATCAAATCAATTAACGCTTAAAAAGGAGGAACAACAATGGCACATAAGAAAGGTCAGACAAGTTCACGTAACGGTCGTGAGTCAGCTTCAAAGCGTTTAGGTGTTAAAATCTGGGGCGGTCAGAAGATTGCAGCAGGCAACATCATTGTTCGCCAGCGCGGTAACAAGCACTTCGCAGGCGAGAATGTTGCTCAGGGAAAGGACGACACTCTGTATGCTCTTACCGATGGTGTAGTCTACTTCCACAAGGGAAAGTTCAACAAGAGCAAGGTCTCTGTGCTTTCTGAGGAGGATTACGCCGCTAAGACAGCACCTCAAGCTTAGTTTTTTACAAAACTTATTCCAAACAAACATAGAAGCCCGCTTCATTAACGAAGTGGGCTTCTCGCGTTATATATAGTAAGGTCTGTCAATGGTCGTAACTTCTATTGGAATTATCTGACATTTTGCTGCTTATTGTGTTCGATTGTCGACTTAATTTGGCTGTTTACGTAAAGTTTGCGCACAATAATATCAAAAAAGTTAAAATTCGTTTGGCTTTCTAATATATTATACATAATTTTGCCTGTACTTTATTTACAAAATATTTAAAACTTAATGCTATGGAAAAATTATTTCTTTTTGTTATTGCCATCATGACATTGGTATCATGTGGTAATACCGTTACCGACGAAGTAGAGAACCCCGGCAGTTCTTCTGGTAAGGCAAACAAGGCAGTGTCCTTCACCCTTAATGACGAGAATACGGGCATGGAAATGCCTCTTGCCACCCGCGCTTTTAATACTGATGGAAAGCGCTACTACGCCATCAACATCATGGAGAAGGACGACAAGAACTATACGAATTATGCGTATGGCTTATTCGATGGCAGTACTCCAATCTCAGCCGTTATGAATGAAGGGCATAAGTACAGGATTGAGGTCCTGGAGTTCCGTAATGATGTTGACACCCTATATCATGAGGGAGACATGTTCTATGAGCCTATGTTGACAGGTGGTACTAAGGCGACCAAATTGGGAAATGCCTTCGTCTATGACAAGACTGTCAATCTCAGCATAATCAATCGGGGAAAGACAAAAACAGGAGTTGCAGTAAGCGACACTACGTATTATCCAAGGGCCTATAAGTACTATGCGGTAATAGATGACTTCGATCCATCGACCGCCGACAAGTTGGATATTACCGTGAAGCGTGCATTCTTTGGAATACACTACAAAATTACTCCGCCCAAATTTGGTTCTGTGAAATTTAAACTCCTGCGCAACCACACCTTTGAAATCAAATCTACAGATCCTGTTTTTGACAAAGAGTTCTTCTATTCGTTCAATAAGTTGGACCTTGCGTGTGTTGACGGCTATAATTCAACAATAGATATTTACGATGTTTGGACTGCCAATGGAGATGTCATCCAGAAGGGATCGTCATATTTCATTATAAAGCGAAATACGATGACAAATATAAATATAAATTTTGCCGGACCAAAAGATGTTGGGCAAGACATCAAAGAGGAAACGATACCTTTGGATACACTGAATTATGATTTTACTATCAAGGCGATGTGATATGTTTTAGGTCCCTCCCTTTTCGCCTTGTGATAACATAGCAAAGCTTCCTTTCGTTTTCTACTTTCACATATGTGGATACGGAGGGAGCTTTTTCTATATACGTAATACGTGCATTTCTCATTGTCTATAATATGTGACATAATATCTGAAGATTTTAAATTCTAATAAAAACTATCAAAAAAGTTACAGATTATTTGGCAATATGATTTTATTTGTTTAATTTTGCATGCGAAATCAAAACAGAACAGGATATGAAGAATTTGTCAAGCCTACTAAGCATTATTATTAGCATTCGACTGCGCAACGCGGGCGGAAGTGATAAGGTATGCATGTAGTTTGACATATATAATACAACGAGCCTTTCTCACTTCCGTAGTGCGAAAGGCTTTTTTGATGATAAAAGGATAGAAATAAGTTTAAAACAGATATTAGACATGAGTGAGAGACTTTACATTTTCGACACGACCCTCCGTGATGGTGAGCAGGTTCCGGGGTGCCAGTTGAATACTGTCGAGAAGATTCAGGTAGCAAAGCAGTTGGAGCAGTTGGGTGTTGATGTCATTGAGGCCGGATTCCCTATATCCAGTCCTGGCGATTTCAACTCTGTTGTTGAGATTAGCAAGGCTGTAACATGGCCGACAATCTGTGCGTTGACACGTGCCAAGGAGAAAGATATTGATGTTGCGGCCGACAGCCTTAAGTTTGCTAAGCGCAAACGCATTCACACCGGGCTTGGTACCAGCGACAGTCATATAAAGTATAAGTTCAATTCTAATCGTGAGGAAATCCTTGATTGGGCTGTAAGGGCAGTGAAGTATGCCAAGAAGTATGTTGAGGATGTTGAATTCTATGCTGAGGATGCCGGTAGAACGGACAATGAGTATCTCGCAAGAGTCGTAGAGGCCGTCATAAAGGCAGGTGCTACAGTTGTTAACATACCCGACACTACAGGTTATTGTCTGCCACAGGATTACGGTAACAAGGTTAAATATTTGATGGAGCATGTCGACGGCATTGAGAAGGCTCAAATATCAACTCATTGCCACAACGATCTTGGCATGGCTACTGCCAACACCTTTGAGGGTATTATCAATGGAGCGCGCCAGGTTGAAGTAACCATCAATGGCATTGGCGAGCGTGCAGGTAATACAGCACTGGAGGAAATCGCAATGATTCTTAAGTGTCATAAATATCTTGGCATCGACACAAACATCAACACCACAAAGATATATCAGACCTCTCGCATGGTCTCATCACTGATGAACATGCCTGTACAGCCAAACAAGGCAATCGTTGGCCGCAATGCATTCGCCCACTCGTCAGGTATACATCAGGACGGCGTGCTTAAGAATGCCCAGACCTATGAGATTATGAATCCAAAGGATGTTGGTATCGATGATAATTCAATTGTCCTCACTGCGCGTTCAGGACGTGCTGCACTGAAGTATCGTTTAGAGATTAATGGCGTTGACATTAAAGACGAGAAGAAGCTTGATGAGATATATAAGAAGTTCCTCGTCGTGGCCGACAAGAAGAAGGAGGTGACCGATGACGACATCCTTATGCTTGCCGGTGCTGATACTGCGGCAGAGCATGCCGTTAAGCTTGACTATCTGCAGGTAACGACCGGTAAGGGCGTTAAGAGCGTTGCTTCAATCGGACTCGACATTGCCGGGCAGAAGTTCGAGGATGCAGCTTCCGGGAATGGTCCTGTTGATGCTGCTATCAAGGCACTCAAGAAGATTATCACCAAGCAGATGACGCTAAAGGAGTTCACTATTCAGGCCATAGACAAGGGTTCGGATGATGTAGGCAAGGTGCACATGCAAGTGGAATACAACGGGCATATGTACTATGGCTTCGGGGCTGACACTGACATTGTTACCGCATCCGTAGAAGCATACATCGACTGTATTAATAAATTCAGAAACTAATAGTTAAATTATTTAATCCATAATTATTAATGAATACACTTTTCGACAAGATTTGGGACTCGCATGTTGTACAGGTTGTCCCTGATGGTCCAACACAATTATATATAGACAGGCTTTACTGCCATGAGGTAACATCACCTCAGGCTTTCGAAGGACTCCGCCAGCGCGGTCTTAAGGTATTTCGTCCGAAGCAGGTATATTGCATGCCTGACCATAATGTTCAGACGCATGACCAGGACAAGCCGGTTGCAGACCCAATAGGCAGGAAGCAGATTGAGACACTGGATCGAAATTGTGAGGAATTCGGTCTGACAGAATTCAAGATGAACACGAAGGACAATGGCATCATTCATGTTATCGGTCCGGAAAAGGGACTCTCTCTGCCTGGAATGACAATCGTATGCGGTGATTCACACACTTCAACGCATGGCGCAATGGGTGCCGTGGCTTTTGGAATAGGCACGTCGGAGGTGGAGATGGTGCTTGCCTCACAATGCATACTTCAACAGAAGCCAAAGTCGATGCGCATTAATATCAATGGCAAACTTGGTCAAGGCGTGACAGCTAAGGATGTGGCACTTTATCTTATGTCAAAGATAACCACTTCTGGTGCAACAGGCTACTTCGTCGAATACAGTGGTGATGTGGTCCGCAATATGAGTATGGACGGCCGACTTACTCTCTGCAATCTTAGCATAGAGATGGGTGCGCGTGGTGGATTTGTAGCTCCAGATGAGACTACTTTCGAATATATCAAAGGTCGTGAATATGCACCGAAAGGCGAGGACTGGGACAAGGCTGTAGCCTACTGGAAGACGCTGAAGAGTGGTGATGATGCGGTGTTCGATAAGGAGTTGACATTCGACGGTGCCGACATTGAGCCACGTATCACCTATGGTACAAACCCAGGAATGGGAATTGGCATCAGTGAGTCAGTACCTACACTCGACCAGATACCGGCAGAAGAGCAGGCAAGCTTCAAGAAGGCTCTCAACTATATGGGCTTTGAGCCAGGAGAGAAATTGGAGGGTCATCCCATCGACTATGTGTTCTTAGGTGCTTGTACTAATGGACGTATAGAGGATTTCAGGGCGTTCACAAATATAGTAAAGGGCAAGCATAAGGCAGAGAATGTTGTGGCTTGGTTGGTTCCTGGAAGCTGGCACGTAAAGCAACAGATAGAGGACGAAGGACTTGACAAGATTCTGAACGACGCGGGATTCGTGATTCGTCAGCCGGGCTGCTCTGCTTGTCTTGCTATGAATGACGACAAGATACCTGCAGGCAAGTACAGCGTGTCCACAAGTAATCGTAACTTTGAAGGTCGGCAGGGTCCCGGAGCCCGTACCATTCTCGCCTCTCCACTTGTCGCAGCAGCTGCTGCTATAACCGGAAAGATAACAGACCCGAGAAAGTTGTAGTACTAACAGGGAATTTCATAACAGTTCCATCTGTTCGGATACATGACTGAATAATTAAGAGGTATAATCATAAACGCCCGCCATGGCATATGTCATGATAGTATTCGCATAATAAGGCAGTGAAACCATGGTGGGAAATGAAATTTAAATATGAAACAGAAATTCAACGTTATAACATCGACATGTGCCCCTCTTCCATTGGAGAATGTCGATACAGACCAGATAATACCGGCAAGGTTCCTTAAGGCTACTGATAAAAAAGGATTTGGAGACAATCTCTTCCGCGATTGGCGCTTCAATAAAGATGGCAGTCCGAAGAAAGACTTCGTTCTCAACAAGCCGGAATTCAAGGATGCCGTTATTCTTGTTGCAGGTAAGAACTTTGGCTCTGGCTCAAGCCGCGAGCATGCCGCATGGGCAATTGCTGGCTATGGCTTCCGCGTGGTTATCAGTTCTTTCTTTGCCGACATCCATAAGAACAATGAGCTCAACAATTTCGTCCTTCCCGTCGTAGTAACTGAGCCTTTCCTTAAAGAACTGTTCGAAAGTATTGACAAGGATCCGAAGACTACAGTTACGGTAGACCTCCCAAATCAAACGGTAACAAACAATGCTACAGGAAAGAGCGAGCATTTTGAGATAAACGGATATAAGAAGCATTGTCTGGAGAACGGTCTGGATGATGTTGACTTCCTCGTGCAGAACCGTGACAAGGTGGTTGAGTTCGAGAAGGAAAGAGGCTAAATGCCGTAAAGTTAGATGTCTATGGATTCAATAGAGATAATGGATTGTACTCTCCGCGATGGAGAGCAGACAAATGGGGTCTCTTTTCTGCCGCATGAAAAACTTCAGATAGCCGCCGCACTGATGCGCAATGTGAACGTAGACCGGATAGAGGTTGCGTCCGCACGGGTTTCTGAAGGCGAGAAGGACTCTGTAAGCATGATTTGTCATTATGCCAGGACAATTGGAATGCTGAAGAAGGTAGAGGTTCTTGGGTTTGTTGATGGGCATCTGTCTGTCGACTGGATAGACGATTGTGGTGGAAAGGTCATTAACCTGCTTGCCAAAGGCTCACTCAGACACTGCGAGCATCAGCTTCACAAGACGCCTGAAGAGCATATCGAAGACATAAAGAAAGTAATAGAATATGCTGAGGAGCGTGGTATGGATGTCAATCTGTATCTTGAGGACTGGAGCTCCGGCATGAAAAACAGTCCCGATTATGTCTTTAATATGATGGATGCCTTGAAGGATTATGATATCAAGCGCTATCTGTTGCCAGATACTTTGGGAATACTTAATCCTTTGAATACGCTTGAGTATATGAAGCAGATGACGGAACGCTATCCTGACAAGCACTTTGATTTTCATGCTCATAATGATTATGACATGGCTGTCGGCGATTCGCTTGCGGCTGTCAAGGGTGGAGCGAAGGGTCTTCATGTCACTGTCAACGGACTTGGAGAACGTTGTGGAAACGCTCCTCTGGCAAGTATTCAGGTTGTACTCAAAGACCAGTTGAATATCCAGACAAACATACATGAAGACAGATTGAACGACATATCACGTCTCGTAGCAGGGTATAGCGGCATAGCTGTCGCGCCCAATCAACCGGTTGTTGGTGAGAATGTCTTTACCCAGGTTGCAGGAGTCCATGCCGATGGCGACCGTAAGGATCATCTGTATAGCAATGCTCTGGTTCCAGAACGCTTTGGACGCAAACGCGAATATGCTCTCGGTAAGAACTCCGGAAAAGCTAACATAGCACAGAACCTAAAGGAACTGGGGCTTGAACTCACGCCAGAGCAAACGAAAGCTGTAACAAAACGCATAACAGAACTCGGAGACCGCAAGGAAATAGTTACCCAGGATGACCTTCCGTTTATCGTTTCCGATGTACTGAAGCACAACACTCCAGAAAATCGAGTGAAACTTCTTAGCTACATGGTTACAACAAGCTATGGGCTGAAGCCAATAGCAAGCATAAAGGTGGAAATCAACGGTGAGAGCTATGCTGCCGATGCTACAGGAGATGGACAGTATGATGCTTTCGTCAAGGCTCTTCGGAAGATTTATAAAGACAACCTTGAACGTACCTTCCCGTTGTTATACGACTATCAAGTCACCATCCCTCCTGGGGGACGTACAGATGCGTTGGTACAGACAGTCATCACGTGGGACAATCATGGAAACATCATTCGCACTCATGCTGTGGATGCAGACCAGACAGAAGCAGCAATCAAGGCAACCATTAAGATGCTGAACATCATTGAGGACGAATTGGCGGCGCCATATAAGAAACCATATAAAACAATATAATCAGATGAAATTGAATATAGCCGTTCTCTCAGGCGACGGTATAGGACCTGAGATTATGAAGCAGGGTGTGGCTGTCCTTGATGCCATAGCCAATAAGTTTGGACATAAGTTTGAATATCATGAGGCCATCACGGGAGCTCATGCAATTGATGCCGTAGGAGACCCGTTCCCTGATGAGACTTTTAGGACATGTATGGACGCCGACGCCGTTCTCTTTGCTGCTGTAGGAGACCCAAAGTTCGACAACGACCCTACAGCTAAGGTCCGCCCTGAGCAGGGATTGCTTGCTATGAGAAAGAAGCTCGGACTGTTTGCCAATGTGCGCCCAGTGGCTACTTTCGATTGTCTAATCCACAAGTCGCCCCTTAAGGACGAGCTCCTTCGTGGCGCAGACTTCGTCGTCGTGCGTGAGCTTACTGGTGGAATGTATTTCGGTGAGAAACATCAGGATAATGATGTTGCATGGGACACTGATATCTATCATCGCAATGAGATAGAGCGTATCTTGAAGGTCGGCTTTGAATTCGCTCAAAAGCGTAAGAAGCACTTGACGGTTGTCGACAAGGCTAATGTTCTTGCCAGTTCCCGCTTATGGCGTCAGATAGCCAAGGAAATGGAACCAAAATATCCTGATGTAACGACTGACTATATGTTCATTGACAATGCCTCAATGCGGGTGCTCACTGAGCCAAGGTTCTTCGATGTGATTGTTACTGAGAACACGTTCGGCGATATATTAACCGACGAGACCAGTTGTATCACTGGGTCTATGGGCTTACAGCCATCGGCATCCCTTGGTGAGCACACGCCGTTGTTTGAACCTGTACACGGCTCATGGCCTCAGGCAGCAGGCAAGAATATAGCGAACCCGATAGCTCAGATTCTCTCAGCCGCTATGCTGTTGGAGCATTTCGGACTTAAGGAAGAAGGTTCCAAGATTCGCGAGGCCGTTACGGCTAGCCTAGATGCAAATGTCAGAACGCCTGAGATTCAAGTGGAAGGCGGTAAGCATTACGGCACAACAGAGGTCGGCAAGTGGATTGTTGATTATATCAACGAACACTAATAGCATGGTGAAGTCAGGGAAAGCAAGATTTCCCTTTACTGCAAAGATTTAATAAATAATCATAAGAAGCGAACTGCCTTTTGGGTGGTTCGCTTTTTTCGTTTAATTTTGCAGGATATATAGCTGAGTAATGATTATACGACAATAGAAAATTTTATTGAAAATGAGAAAATATATCTTGTTACTTTGGGCTCTTGTCATAGCCATTAATGCCTCTTCACAAACGAAGAACCCCCTAAGAGATTCCTTGGATGTTGCGGAAAAGGAGTTGGCATTACGTCCTGATAGTATTGACCTTAGGCTTAAGAAGGCAAGGTGGAACGTGGAACTGGGTGAATGGGAATATGCCAAGAACGAGTACGATGTTATTTTGAGGCATGAGCCCGATAATCTTGCCGCTCTTTACTTTAGGGCTTTTGTCAATACTAAGCTCAGCCGCTATGGCTTTGCCCGACAGGATTATATGAATGTGTTGCGACAAGTACCAAACAACTTCGAGGCTAAGCTCGGCTTGGCACTTCTTGATGATAAAGATAATAAGAAGACGAGGGCTTTCGATGAGATAAATATGCTTGTGGAGGCATTCCCAGACAGTGCCGCGGCTTATGCGGTACGTGCCGGAATGGAGAAGGAACGGCAGATGGACTACTTGGCTGTCTATGACTATAGTGAAGCTATTGTCCGTGACCCTGCAAACACAGACTATATCCTCAACCGTGCCGATTTGCTTATAACACTCGGAAAACGCGAAGAAGCACGGAGAGACCTCGAACTGCTTGTCCGGCTTGGTCTTCCCCGTGCTTCTTTGAAAGCGTATTTTGATAAAATCAAGTAGCAACCTTTCCTAAAAAATTCTTTGAGGAAAATTTTAGGAAAGGCTTTACCTTATTTTTGCAACAACAGGCAACTGTTGTTGTTTTTTATTTTCTCGACATATGCGTCGATGACAGCAACGGCAGTTATGTTCACAACATCACGGACGGAGCATTCGAAGTCTGTGAAGTGGATAGGCTTGTTTAGTCCCATCTGTATAGGGCCAATTATCTCAGCGTCAGGGTTCAGTGCTTGGAGCAGTTTATAGCTTGCGTTAGCACTGGTAAGGTTCGGGAAGACAAGCGTATTCACTTTCTTACCTTTCAGTTTGGTGAATGGATACTTGTCGTCACGGAGCTGGTCGTTCAAAGCGAAGTTCACTTGCATCTCACCATCTATAGCCAACTCTGGATCTTCCTGTTGCATTCTCTCAACAGCAGAATGAACCTTCACAGGAGAGCCTACCTGATCTGTACCGAAGTTTGAGTAGCTGATCATTGCTATGTTTGGCTCCTCGTTGAAGAAGCGGACACCATGTGCTGTCAGCTTGGCTATATCGTATAGGGTCTCCTCGTCAGGATGACGGTTGATAAGAGTGTCTGCCAAATAGTAAATTCCCTTCTTTGTGTTCAAGATGTGCATTGTGGCAAAATGCTTGTATTCCGGTTGGATGCCGATAACTTCCTTCGCCACCTTGATGGTATTGCTATATTTAGTATATAGTCCGGTGATGAAAGCATCTGCATCACCATTCTCAACCATGGACATTCCGAAGTAGTTGCGCTCATACATCTTGTCATAAGCCTCCTCGAAAGTATATCCCATCCTTGCACGTTTCTCAGCGAGATGCTTAGCATAGGTTGCGCGGCGTCCTTGCTCCTGGTCAGCGCGCATATCGACGATAGTGATTCCGGAGAGATCTAGTTTCAAGCGGCTGGCGATACGGTTCAGACGGTCCGGGTTTCCGAGAAGGATAGGTTCGCAGATACCTTCCTGCTTTGCCTGCACGGCAGCCTTCATCATGGTCTGATGACCACCCTCAGCGAATACGACACGCTGTGGATGTTGAGCGGCAGTAGCGTGCAGGGTACGTGTCAGTCTGGTCTCTTGTCCTAGAAGTTCACGGAGATGCTGCTTGTAACCCTCCCAATCGGTAATCTTATGGCGTGCGACACCACTCTCGATAGCGGCCTTAGCCACTGCGGAACTTACCTCTGTTATGAGTCGTGGATCCACAGGCTTTGGAATAAAGTATTTTGGTCCGAAGGCAAGGTCGTTGACATGATAGACTTCATTGACAATGTCAGGGACAGGCTCCTTTGCCAGTTGCGCAATAGCCTTGGCAGCAGCCATTTTCATCTCCTCGTTGATGGCAGAGGCGTGAACGTCAAGAGCTCCGCGGAAGATATACGGGAAGCCGATGACATTGTTAATCTGATTAGGCTTGTCGGAACGACCTGTCGACATTAGCACGTCGGGGCGTGCGGCCATAGCATCTTCATAACTGATTTCCGGTACCGGGTTAGCAAGTGCGAATACTATAGGCTTTTCTGCCATGGAACGGATCATGTCCTGCGTAAGGACATTTCCTTTTGAGAGCCCCACAAAGACATCAGCTCCCTTGATGGCTTCAGCTAGGGTATGCACATCACGACGGTCTGTAGCAAACAGTTTCTTCTGCGGTGTGAGGTTTATACGGTCGCTGGTGATGACCCCCTTAGAGTCAAGCATGACGATGTTTTCCTTTTTTGCGCCGAACGAGCAATAGAGCTTTGTACAGCTGATGGCGGCCGCACCTGCACCGTTGACAACAATTTTCACTTCGTCAATCTTCTTACCCGCAACCTCCAGCGCATTCATGAGACCGGCAGCAGAGATGATAGCCGTTCCATGCTGGTCGTCATGCATAACTGGAATATCGAGGGTTTTCTTGAGGCGTTCCTCTATGGCGAAGCACTCTGGAGCCTTGATGTCCTCAAGGTTTATTCCCCCAAAGGTAGGCGCAATCTTCTCCACTGCCTCGCAGAATTTCTCCGGGTCCTTCTCATTGACCTCTATATCGAAGACATCTATTCCGCCGTAAATCTTGAACAGTAGACCCTTGCCTTCCATAACGGGCTTTCCGCTCATGGCGCCAATGTCGCCCAGTCCCAATACTGCTGTGCCATTGCTTATCACGGCAACAAGGTTCCCTTTGTCGGTATATTTGTAAACGTCGTTAGGATTCTTCTGTATCTCCAGACAAGGATAAGCCACTCCTGGGGAGTAAGCCAGGCTTAGGTCGGTCTGAGTTTGGTAAGGCTTTGTCGGCTTTACTTCGATTTTACCAGGTCTGCCGTCATGGTGATAGGCGAGGGCAGCCTCTTTCGTAATCTTTACCATATATAATCTGTTTTGTATTATTACTTTTCTAAGTATTTATTCAATCGCAAAGTTACTCAAATTTACTCATATACCCCACAATTAGGTTGTTTTATTTTTGTTATTTAATAGAAAGTTGTAATTTTGCAGGCTATAAAGGAAAATAACTCTTAGATGCAACTTGATTCTCATAAGCAGGAACTCAAGGACCGAATAATGAAATCGGCCTCAGAGATGTTTTTTGAGCATGGAATCCGTCAGGTGAGGATGGATGACATTGCCCATAACCTTGGCATATCCAAACGTACCCTTTATGAAATTTATGACAACAAGGAACAGTTGCTTCTTGATGTCGTAAAATACAATAATGACGAGCATGTCAAGAAGATGGCTGATTTTGCTCGTAAGGGGACCAATACGGTAGAAATCCTGGCAGAGTTCTACCGGTTGCAGATGAAGAGGGTTAGTGCCATCAATCCCTGCTTCTTTGATGATCTTCATGGCTATGACAAAGTTCTCGACTATCTGCGCGGTGAGAAAGATAAGAACATGAGGAAGCACAGGGAGTTTATTGACAAGGCTATCCAAGAGGGTTATTTTGTGGATAATCTTGACTACAATATTATTGATGTAATGCTTACTTGCATAAGAGACCATGTTTTTATTTCGAAGACATTGAAGCAGTACAGTCAGCCGGCAATTTTCCGGACGGTCATTATGGTCTTTTTACGTGGCATTTGCACACAAAAGGGTATAAGGCAACTTGATGCTCTTATGAAAATCATTGATACACAAGAATGAAAGACAATACTTACAAGACATTCCTTCTGACGTTGCTTGTCATCGTCTTCCTCTTGGCACTGCATTTCCTTCCGTCGTTCTCTGTTTTCGGTATGAGCCTGCGGAAGGTTAATATATTAAGCCAGATTATAACATTCCCAGGCGACAATGAAACAATCGATGTCATTCCCAAGCCGAAAGATCCTAAGCAAATATTAGCTCGAAGCAAGAGCGGCAAGCTTCTGGATTTTAAAGAGATATGGCCTAAAGGTACACAGCCTGTTCTCGATTATAGCGAAGGCAATGGCGGAGGCATGGACCACTTCTATGCTATGGTCGACTCCGCGGCAAGACACAAGCTGAAAGGACGTCCGGTAAGGATAGCATACTACGGCGACAGTTTTATAGAAGCCGACATACTTGTCGCGGACCTTCGTGAAATGCTCCAGTCGAAATATGGCGGAAATGGAGTAGGGTGGATAGACGCAGGTAACGACTTGGAGCAGTATAAGCGTTCCATAAAGGCTACTTTCTCTGGCATGACTGAACATATGGTGATGAAGGGAGGAAACTATAACGCCAGTCTTGCCGGCATAGCCGAGCGCTATTATACTACTGGTGGCTCTGCGTCGCTTGTTCTCGAAGGAACCAAGGAATATCCACACGCGTCTACATGGAGAAATTCCAGAATATATTTCCGCAGCAACGGCAATACGTCAATTAGCGAGAAGACAGATAAGAATTCTTGGCAGTCGAAATCGTTCAATGGCTCCGCCTCGCTTCAGGTTTATGAGGGGGACGGACTGACTAAGGAGATCCGTTACCAGTTCAAAGGTGCCCCCGTCCTCTTTGGTGCGGCACTTGAATCGGATGGCGGAATCATTGTAGACAATTTCAGCATGCGTGGCTCAAAAGGTGTATCGCTTGCCAGCCTGCCGGACAGAACCTTGGAAGAATTCAACTCACAGAGGCCTTATGACTTAGTGGTCCTTCAGTTTGGTGTCAATGCCGTTGATGCCAAGACCTCCGACAAGGACATGCACGACTATCTTGCGCAGATGAAGGAAGTGATAAAGAAATTCCGTCGTTGTTATCCTGACGCCAGCATACTGGTTGTCAGTACTCCTGACCGTGGAAGCAAAGAGGGTGGGGCGACAATGCCAAACATCAAGGCTCTTGAGGGTTATCAGAAAGAACTTGCCGCTGAGGAGAAGGTCGCCTTCTATAGTCTTTTCCATGCTATGGGCGGTGAGGGCTCAATGGCAAAGCTGTATGACAAGGGCATGAGCTCAGCCGACTACGTACATGTCAGTCACGGTGGTGGCAAGATTATCGCACGACAGATATTCAATTCAATAGTTGCCGGAGAAAACAATTATCTCCGCCGCAAGAAATTGGAAAATGAACAATAGGGCGTTCCCTCTCATATATAAAAATGTATAGTAACCGTACTTATGATTGGCATTTCTTTCAGTTCAGAAAAAGAACTGTGTAGGATGGCTTTTTATGTATTTATTTAAGAGGTTAAAATCGCTTTCGCGAATGGTTGATATTCACGCATTTGCAAAAGCATAGTTTTTGCATGCCAAAAGGACGGCTGTTAGCGCGTAAAAGCTATCCTGTTGACTCGTAAAAGGATAGCTTTTGCACTGCAACTACTGAACTAATTCGAGCTGTCAAGAATATTCATCTGTAAGTATTCGTCCTAAGAAAAGAAAAAATGGAAAAAGCTTTGAATTTTATTCAGTTTATATTAACTTTGCATCATCAACTAATTCATATCATTTTATCCACTACAACATCCCAGGTGGATTATAACTAACGAAACTATGGCAACAGTAAAACCGTTCAGAGGACTTCGTCCTCCAAAGGACCTGGTAGAAAAAGTTGAATCCAGGCCGTATGATGTTTTGGACTCCGACGAGGCACGTCAGGAAGCTGGCGACAACGAGATGAGCCTTTACCACATCATCAAACCGGAGATAAATTTTGAGCCGGGAACAAGCGAGTACGATCCGCGCGTCTACGACGAAGCCGCACGCCAGTTCAAGAAGTTCCAGGAGAAGGGCTGGCTCGTTCAGGACAAGGATGAGCACTACTATATTTATGCTCAGACGATGAATGGCAAGACACAGTACGGAATTGTGCTGGGAGCATACGTTCCTGATTATCGCAACGGCGTCATCAAGCGTCATGAACTGACCAGACGCGACAAGGAAGACGACCGTATGAAGCATGTCTTCGCTACAAACGCAAACATGGAGCCTGTGTTCTTCGCTTATCCCGACAACAGCGTGCTCAACGAACTCCTCAACAGATATGCAAAGACGGAGCCTGTGTACGACTTCATAGCACCTATCGATGGTTTCCGCCATCAGTTCTGGATTGTCAGCGATAAGGATGATATCAACACCATCACCGAGCAATTCGCGAAGATGCCGAGCCTTTACATTGCTGACGGCCATCATCGCTCAGCTGCGGCTTACCGCGTAGGTGAGGAAAAGGCTGCCGAGGCAAAAAAGAACGGGACATATACCGGCAAGGAGGAGTTCAACTTCTTTATGGCTGTATGCTTCCAGGAGTCTCAGCTTACCATCCTTGACTACAACCGTGTGGTTAAGGATCTAAATGGCATGACTGCGGGAGAGTTCCTTGAGAAGCTTGGAGAAGACTTTACAGTAGAGAAAAAGGGCGAGGATGAATATCGTCCGAAGGAGCTCCATGAGTTCTCGCTTTATCTTGATGGTGAATGGTATAGCCTGAAGGCTAAGCCTGGAACATATAACGATGCTGATCCAATAGGTGTCCTTGATGTTGATATTTCCAGCCGCCTTATCCTGGATAAACTCATGGGCATTAAGGACCTGCGCTCTGACAAGCGTATCGACTTCGTTGGCGGACTTCGTGGGCTTAAGGAGCTGAAGCGTCGCGTCGACAGCGGAGAGATGCGTTGGGCTCTGGCTCTGTATCCTGTTACAATGAAGCAGATTATGAACATTGCCGACAGTGGAAAGATCATGCCGCCAAAGGCTACTTGGTTTGAGCCGAAACTTCGTTCGGGACTTATCGTCCACAAACTCGATTAATATTGAAGGTGCTCTTCTCCGGCATCCGGATGGATTATCTCGGAATGTATGTTTCTGATTGTATTATCTGAAAAAGAAACAAACAAGAATAATCCTTATGATAGTGCCGGAGAAGGGCAAGCATGATTAAATGGACAACTATAAGACTATAGCAAATAAAATTAGCGAGGGCTACTATACTGAAAAGCGAAGTAAGTTCCTCGCCTTTGCACATCATGTGGAATCTGCTGCCGAAGCCATGGAAGTCGTCAAGGGCTATAGGAAGAAATACTATGATGCAAGACACTGTTGCTATGCTTATATGATTGGTCCGGAAAGACAGGAATTCCGCGCTAACGATGATGGGGAACCGTCATCAACAGCCGGAAAACCTATACTTGGGCAGATTAACAGCAACGAACTGACAAATATTTTAATTGTCGTCGTTCGTTACTATGGTGGTGTCAACCTCGGTACTGGGGGGCTTATCGTTGCCTATCGGACTGCTGCTGCCGATGCCATAAGTAATTCTGAAATCGTCGAGCGGCTTGTCGAGGAACAGATAACTTACGATTTCACTTACCCAATGATGAACGCTGTGATGAGAGTCGTCAAGGAGATGCCGGTAAGAATAGTCTCTCAGCATTTCGACAACTCTTGCACCATCACCCTAGCAATAAAGAAGAGTATGGCGGAGCAACTGCGCGAACGTCTGAAGAAACTTGACTTTGAAGGATAAAAGCTTTATATATGTTGTAACCTCATAACTCCTTAAGTGAGACGTCTCTGTCTTTTCATATTGTCATTTGTGTCATTCCTCACTATAGCAAAAGCGCAAAGGAATGAGATATTCAACGACCGCATACAGTCGCTGACGGTTATTGCTGACAATGATTGGAAGGCACTGCCGGTCATGGAACTTGGAAGCAGCATCAGCATAGGCTTCGATGATATGACGCATGAGTATCACAGATATGCCTACAGGATAGAGCCTTGCAATGCCGACTGGACACCCAATAACCAACTCTTTGAAAGCGACTTTATCAATGGATTTACGGCGGACAATATTATAGAGGATGTGGAGGAGTCGGTACTGACTACCAAAAACTACACTCATTATAAATTTACGATAAGCGGCATAAAGTTGTCAGGGAACTATAAGGTTACTGTCTATGACAACAATGCCAACGATAAACCTCTTATTTGCGCATATTTTATGGTTGTTGAGCCGAAAGAGACTTCAATGGGAGTAAGTATGTCGGTAACGACAAGTACCGACGCCTCTATAAACCAGCGGCATCAGCAATTGGGCATGGAGGTCAACTATTCCGGATATAATGTTACCCGTCCTATGGAGCAGATACATACTGTCGTCCTGCAGAATGGACAATGGCATGATGCTAGAACGGATGTAAAGCCACAATATATAATGTCGGATGGATTGCGTTGGGAGCATAATAGAAGCCTTATATTCGATGCCGGGAACGAGTACCATAAATTTGAAATCTTGCAGACTGATGCGGCGTCCATGGGTGTTGATCACATATATTGGGATTCTATTCAGTATCATGCCTTTCCATTTATCAATGTGCCAAGGACCAATTATGTTTATGACGAGGATGCTGACGGAGCATTTCTCTTAAGGAATTCCGACGATGACAATTCGGAAACGGAAAGCGACTACATGTTAGTGCATTTCCAGATGCAATGTCCGGAGGTTGAGAATGCTGATGTCTACGTAAACGGATGGTTTACAAACGACAGGTTCCTGCCGCGGTATAAGATGACATACAACCATGAAAACGGGCGATATGAGGCTGTTATACTTTTGAAATTCGGATATTACAACTATCAATATCTGATGATTCCGCACGATGGGAATATTATCAGATTGCCGTATGAGGGTAGTTTCTATCAAACGGAGAACAGCTATCAGGCTCTCGTCTACTTCCGCGAGCCTGGAGGACGGTATGACCGGCTTGTGGGATACAATGAACTTGTATTCCGGCCACAGTGAGGGCATATAATAAAAAAATATGGCATAACGTTTCATGATTTCCGAAATAATGATTACCTTTGCACTCGCAATAGAAAAAGAGCGGTCATAACAATGCTCATTTGGAAGGTTGGCAGAGTGACCGAATGCGCTAGACTCGAAATCTGGTATACCCATTACGTGGTATCGGGGGTTTGAATCCCTCACCTTCCGCAGAAGACTAAAAAGGAAGTCCTAACAGGGCTTCCTTTTTTCGTGTTTGACTAGCATGTATATCGGCTAATGGGTGTAAGTCCCTAACAGACCCTAGTAGTGGGAACTGTCCAGCTAGAGAGACAAGGGCTTCTGTTAACTTGTATCTTGCTGATTTTTTAGGATAATATAGGGGATAGCCTTAGTAAAACATGAATGTCCTATCATGACAAATCATGTACTATCATGGCTGGCATTTGCATTACGAATGCATTACCTCTAAAAAAAGTGCAATATCAAATTTATTGAAGACGGGTTAGAAGAAGATTTTTATTGGAATACTTTTGTGTTCTAGAATAATTGACTTACCTATGCAGTCTGTAGCGTAGTAATGATAACTGCGGTCTATGCCGGAAACCATGATATGTGTTATAAAATGTTTTTTGACTTTATCCAGACCACTAAGTGTAACTTCTTCCAATAAAATATTATGACAATGGCAATTTTTTTTTCTGTTTTCTTTACATGATATTCTAAACAAATTGCTAACTTTGCAGCATAACTAACACCAAAATCCTATGCCGCAGGAAAACATCTGGAATAGAATCAAGACCAAATGGCAGGCGTTCCTTGCCATGATGAGCTATGGACAGAAGATTTCAATTGTTACCATTTGCGGTGTTATTGTCGGACTCGGGGTCCTGTTCCTATATCTCTTAAGAATGCATACTTATATCGTCGGCGACGATCCGGCGGCATGTGTCAATTGTCATATCATGTCTCCTTACTATGCCACATGGAGCCATTCCTCACATGCACGTGATGTAACTTGCAACGACTGTCATGTGCCCAACGGAAATATCGTGGCTCACTATGGATTCAAAGGACTGGACGGCATGAAGCATGTGGCTTATTTCGTTACAAGAAGCGAGCATCAGGCTATCCAGGCTGAGGACATGTCGGCAGAGGTTATTATGGACAACTGCATACGTTGCCACAAACAACTCAACCAGGAATTTGTCAAGACAGGACGCATCGACTATATGATGGCAAAGAGAGGAGAGGGAAAGGCATGTTGGGACTGCCACCGCAATGTTCCGCACATGGGCAAGAACTCCCTTTCATCAACACCAAATGCAGAATATGTGGAACCTATTCCGCCGTCGCCAGTACCGGGCTGGCTGCAGCGTGCTCTTGGACATGACCCCGGACCTTACGCTGATAAATAACTAAAACGATATGGCAAAGAAATTTAAAAAATGGCAGGGCTGGTTGCTTTTTGGGGGAGCAATGGTCATTGTTTTCGTTCTTGGACTCGTCTGCTCTTCGCTTCTTGAGCGCAGGGCCGAGGTTGCCAGTGTCTTCAATAATAGAAGGACACCGATGAACGACTCCATAGTGGCTCAAAATGAGAAATTTGCAGAGGACTTCCCACGTGAGTTCGAGTCGTGGTCTATGACAGAGGACACCACTTTCAAGAGCAAGTACAATAGTTCACAGGAGGCTGATGTCCTTGAGGAGAATCCGGCTATTGTTATTAACTGGGCAGGATATGCCTTCTCACGTGAGTATAATACGCCTCGTGGACATCGCCATTGCATAGAGGATCTAAGGAAAATATTACGCACCGGCTCACCGGGCGTGGACGGACAGCAGGATATGCAGCCAGGTACATGCTGGACTTGCAAAGGGCCAGACGTACCACGTCTGATGCGTGAGAAGGGTATCAACGCTTTCTATGCAGCAAAGTGGAGCGATTGGGGCGACGAAGTTGTGAATACTATAGGTTGTTCTGATTGTCATGATGCACGCACCATGGACCTCAGACCAGCTCGACCGGCACTTTATGAGGCATGGGCACGTGTAGGAAAGGATGTACGGAAGGCAAGCCATCAAGAGATGCGTTCATTGGTCTGCGCTCAGTGCCACACGGAATATTACTTCGAGAAGGAGAATGGCAATTACCTGCATTTCCCACAGGAGAAGGGCTTGACCTGCGAGGCTGCTGAGGAATACTATGACAGTATTGGATTCTATGATTATATTCATCCATTGTCGAAAGCGAAAATTCTCAAGGCACAGCATCCAGGCTATGAGATGTCATTGCAAGGCATCCACGGACAGCGAGGAGTCTCTTGTGCCGATTGCCATATGCCTTACATCTCGGAAGGTGGAATAAAGTATACAGACCACCACATCATGAGTCCGTTGGCACATATTGACCGCACATGTCAGACTTGCCATCGTCAGGATGCTGAGACATTACGGAAGAATGTCTATGAGCGACAGGAGAAGGTGTTCTCATTCGCCAAGCTTGTTGACGTACAATTGGCTGACGCTCATCTGATGGCTGAATTTGCTTGGAAACATGGAGCTACTGATAAGGAAATGGAGAAAGCGCTTAGCGATATCCGCAAGAGCCAATGGCGTTGGGATTACTCGATGGCCTCGCACGGCGCCGCATTCCATGCTCCGCAAGAGTGCATGAGATTGCTTGCCGACGCGATGATGTATGCCAAGGATGCACAATTGGAGTGCCAGAAGGTGGCAGGACTCCATGGATGGAAGGGTAATATTCCTCTGCCTGACATATCGACGCGGGAGAAGGCCGCTAAGTATATCGGACTTGACATGCCGAAACTAAGGCAGCAGAAGAAGGAATTCCTCGATACAGTTGTGCCAAAATGGGTGGAAACGGCAAGAAAGAATAAGCGTTTCCTCACCAAGGAACTCTAAGTGTGCTTTGATTGACATATGTGGAAAGAACCATATAGTTATAAAGAAGGCTTCGCGATATCGGGAGGCCTTGTAGTGACCGGACTCATGCTCCAACTGAGCGTGGGTCCGCTCAATTGGGATATATTCATGTGGCCGGCGAATATCATTGCGCTGGCCGTTTTCATTGTCTTACTTGCTCTCATTTGGCTGTTGCGGTCCAAGAGTTATTTTTTTAGGTTCATAACTACAGCTAAGGCGGCCGTGCCCGCTATTTCTACTGCTGTAGTAATGACAGTAATAATGGGACTGACAAAACAGACCGGCGAGAAGAACGAACCTGCTGACTTACTTGGCTTCACAAAAATGCTGGAGTGTTGGTCGTTTATCTTCATTTACATATGGATGACGGTTATAGTCGGAGAGGAGACCATTAAGCAGATTGCTACGTTCAGACTGAGGGGCCTTCCTTCGTTGCTGAGCCACGCCGGACTTTTCGTGGTACTGACGTGTGGTACTTTAGGCAGTGCCGATATGCAGAGGCTTCGCATGTATTGTGAGCAAGGGAAGCCGGAATGGCGTGGACTTGATGCATGGAATAACGTTCATGAGCTTCCTGTGGCTATAGAGTTGGAGAAGTTCACCATCGACGAATATCCTCCAAAGCTGATGGTTATAGATAATGAAGGAAAACCATTGCCAATTGACAAACCTGACATACTGGAAGTGGAAGGGAGTAATGCAAGTGGCATACTTGCTGGATTCGACATTAGTGTATTGCGTCGTATTGACAATGCCATGCCTGCGGCATTGGCAAGGATGGCAGAAGGAATGCCGGCGCAAATGTTGTCCCAAATCCGAATGGACTCTCTTGGACAGGCATTGAACAAGGACGGTTATGTGTTCAGCTCTGCTCCTGGCTCTGAGTGTGCACTGTTAGTAAAGGCGCAGCCGCATGGAACGAAACCCCTTTCGGGATGGGTTACGTGTGGTAGTTACCAATTCAGATATCAGGGATTATCATTAGACAGCCTGCACACTCTGGTCATGGCAACGAGAGAACCGAAGCAGTATTCGTCATTAGTTGATGTGTACACAAAAAAAGGTGAGAGCTTACGGGCAAGAATAGAGGTCAACAGGCCCTTAAAAGTTGATGGATGGAATATCTATCAACTAAGTTACGACCAGCAGATGGGCAAGTGGAGCACATTGAGCGTGTTCGAATTGGTCAGCGATCCTTGGCTTCCAGTTGTCTATATTGGAATTTTCCTGCTTGCAATCGGGGCTGTCGGAATGTTTTTCATAAAACGTCCAACAACATAAATTCGTCTGCCGCCTACTTTTTACTTTTTATAATATTAAAATGATTTGGAGTAACTTTATATATTTCGGCATTGTGGCACTGCTTTTTTGGATAGCTGGTGCCTATCTCTCATGGAAGGACAGAAGGAAGATGGCTATGGCTCTGACAGGTGTTGGGCTCTTGGTATTCCTTACATACATTATATTGCTTTGGAATGAATTGCAGAGGCCACCGATGCGCACAATGGGTGAGACACGTTTGTGGTATAGTTTCTTCCTTCCATTGGCAGGAATCATTGTCTATAGTCGATGGAAATACAAGTGGATCCTTAGCTTCTCTACAATACTTGCCGCTGTGTTTATTATTATAAACATCCTGAAACCGGATATTCACAGTAAGACCATGATGCCGGCACTGCAAAGCCCTTGGTTCGCACCACACGTCTCAGTCTATATGTTTGCTTATGCAATGTTAGGTGCAGCATTCGTTTTGTCAGTCTATTTGCTGTTTATCAAAAAAGACGCGCATACGACAGGCAAGTCGAAAGAACTGTTAATATGCGATAACCTCGTCTCTGTGAGTTATGTCTTTCTAACCCTTGGAATGCTTATGGGGGCATTATGGGCTAAGGAGTCATGGGGCCATTATTGGAGTTGGGATCCAAAGGAGACATGGGCTGCCATTACTTGGATGTCTTATCTTGTCTATATCCACTACCGCCATACGGGACGAGAAAATGCAAAGCCCGCACTTTGTATGATAATTGTAATTTTCTGCTTGCTGCAAATGTGCTGGTGGGGTGTTAATTATCTGCCGTCGGCAATAGGCTCCAGCGTTCATACTTACAGCGTTAATTAAGTAATGTACATTATTGCTTGGATAATGCTGTTTGGAAATGTGGCGTGATAATTCTTTTGAATGTTTTTATCAGACCAATGTATCTTTCTTTGGGCACTATACTTATTGCGATGGTATCTCAATGCTGAAAAATTCTTTTTATTACTTCAAAATGATTAAATTATCACATTCCAAAGAGCAAGATAAGGTTTTTGAATAAAAAGATTTGCTGAAATCGGGGAAAGTTTGTAAATTTGCAAAGCACTTTGTATTCGGTATTCCTAATGGTTTTGCCAAAAGGAGCCAATGACCGAGACAATGTGCGGAAACCTATAAACTACCGATAGAATGAGACAGCTTAAAATAACCAAATCTATAACGAATCGCGAGAGTGCCTCTCTTGAGAAGTATCTACAGGAGATAGGGCATGAGAGGATGATTTCCACTGATGAGGAAGTGGCTCTTGCCCAACGCATTCGTAATGGAGACAGCAAGGCGCTTGAAGAACTGACACGTGCCAACCTCCGTTTCGTAGTATCTGTGGCAAAACAGTATCAGAACCAAGGCTTGAGCCTTCCTGATCTCATTAATGAGGGCAATTTGGGACTGATAAAGGCGGCTCAGAAATTCGATGAGACGCGTGGATTCAAGTTCATCTCCTATGCGGTATGGTGGATTCGGCAAAGTATCCTTCAGGCTATAGCAGAGCAGAGTAGGATAGTACGTCTGCCGCTTAACCAAGTCGGATCCGTGAATAGGGTTAACCGTGCTGCAAACAAGTTCGAGCAGAAAAACGAACGCAAGCCTAGTGCCGAAGAACTTGCCAGTGATGTCAATCTCACGGAAGAAAAAATTAAGGCGGCGTTGAAATCGCATTCAAAGCACGTGTCTGTAGACGCGCCTTTCGTTGATGGCGAGGACAACTCCTTGCTCGATGTTTTGCCGAACAAGAATGCTCCAAGTGCAGACAATGAACTTATGCATGAAAGCCTGCAAGAAGAAATAAGCCGGGCTTTACAGTTGTTGCCAGCAAGAGAGAGGGAGGTGGTAGAGGCTTTCTTCGGAATTGGACAGCAGGAGATGGCCTTAGAGGAAATAGGTTCTAAGTACGGACTGACAAGGGAACGCGTCCGTCAAATAAAGGAAAAGGCTATACGACGGTTACGCCACACTACAAAGAACAAACTTTTGAAGTCGTTTTTAGGATAGAGTGGCGGACAAAAGATATAATAATAATTTTAATATATAATATTTATATGCGATTTGTCAGATATGCAATGACTTTCTGTCTTTTCTTTACAGCTTTGGCTGTAATGGCAAAGGGCAGTACAAAGCAAAAAGTGTATATGTTCGGGTTCTCGGCATCGTTTAACGACTCCATAGTATACTTCACGCCTGTACAGCAGGTGGAAGCATACATTGCGAACGACCGTACGCATTTCCTTGTCGACAGAGACCAGTATTCGAACCAATTACGCACGTTCTTCGATAACCGTGGGCAACTGAACCGTACATGCGTAACCATTTTCTCTACCGACAAGGCAAAGGCAGAGAAAAAGTACGAAAAGATGAAAGAAAAGTACACCGGAAAGATGAAAAATCGTTTCGATATTACCTATCTTACGGATGATGACTTTAAGTTTACTACTGTTGACCCAAGCGAGGGCGTCGAATATGTAGACAGCCGAAAGGCGGAGATGGAAGCTGCTAAA
>SAMEA3663069__coassemble_495_pt1 | contig 38637 bp, 29 predicted proteins | sample SAMEA3663069__metabat2_low_PE_007 | metagenome-assembled genome bin SAMEA3663069 (sample SAMEA3663069) | pig gut metagenome | biome: pig gut; feature: pig-associated habitat; material: faeces | place: France | collected 2012 | reverse complement strand
AAGCTCTTTGCACGTGGACAGGAGATTGCCGCAAAGCGCGGGCTTATCCTTGTCGATACAAAGTATGAGTTCGGAAAGCGCGACGGTAAGCTCTATCTTATCGACGAGATACATACTCCAGACTCTAGCCGCTACTTCTATGCTGACGGCTATGAGGAGAAGTTCGAGAAGGGTGAGCCACAGCGCCAGCTCTCCAAGGAGTTCGTTCGTCAGTGGCTCATCGAGCAGGGCTTCATGAACCAGCCTGGGCAGAAGATGCCGGAGATCACCGAGGAGTATGCCAAGAGCGTCAGCGACCGTTACATAGAGCTCTATGAGCATATTACCGGCGAGAAGTTCGACAAGGCTGCCGAGGAGGGCGATATAGCTGCCCGCATCGAAAGAAATGTAAAGAACTACTTGGCAAACAGATAAAAAAGGGAAAGCCTCCCCAAGCCCCTCCTAAAGGAGGGGATGTTTAATCACTTGGATAAACATGGAGCCATCCTGCAAGCTGTTGTTTCTTGAATAATATTCTTGAACAAAAGCTTTAAGCCTGGATTCAACATCCATCTTTTAGGAGGGCTGTTTAACCACTTGGATAAACATGGAGCCATCCTGCAAGCTATTGTTTCTTGAATAATATTCTTGAACAAAAGCTTTAAGCCGGGATTCAACATGGAGTCATTCTGCAAGCTATTGTTTCTTGAATAGAATTATTGAATAAAAGCTTTAAGCCGGTATTCAACATCCCCTCCTTTAGGAGGGGCTTGGGGAGGCTTTTTTTTTTGATTTATGTACAAACAGGAGAGGATAAATCCATACGGAAGGAAGGGCGAGAAGGATGCACTTGTCAGGGAGATGTTCAACAACATCGCCCCTACTTATGACAGGCTGAATCATCTGATGTCCTTTGATATTGACAAGGGCTGGAGGAAGAAGGCTGTCCGACAGCTTCTGCCTTATGAGCATAACCGGATACTCGACATTGCGACGGGTACCGGCGATTTCGCCATCCTTGCCTCAAAGATTCTGAAGCCGGGAAAGATTACTGCCGTCGATATCTCGGAGGGGATGATGAATGTGGGCAGGCTCAAAGCTAAGGAGGAAGGACTGGCTGATGTGATAGAATTCCGAAAGGAGGACTGTCAGAATATGTCGTTTCCAGATGATACCTTCGACGCTGTCATCTCGGCTTTCGGCATACGTAACTTCTCGGACCTCGACAAAGGACTCGCGGAGATGTGCCGTGTGCTGAAGAAAGGTGGACACCTGAGCATAGTGGAACTCTCCACACCGGTCACGTTCCCTATGAAACAGCTGTTTAAGGTCTATTCTCATGTGATGCTGCCTACCTACGGCCGTCTGATTTCTCATGACAGGAGTGCGTACGAGTATCTCACGAAGACCATCGAGGCTTTTCCGCAGGGAGAGCAGATGATGGATATCATCATGAAGGCAGGCTTCTCCAAGGCAGGCTTCCGCCGTCTTACATCGGGCATCTGCACAATGTTCTTCGCGGAGAAATAAACGTCGAAGGGAGAAAGGATAGCTTTGGTGATGTGGAAGCTATCCTTTAGGAGGGTGAAAGCTATGCTTTTGCAACGTAAGAGGTATGCTTTTGTTTCGTAGCATCGGCACACTGATTACACATTATATATAATATACGTAAACATTAGAAATACGCTTATGGACAAGTACGGACTGATAGGCTATCCGCTGGGACATTCGTTCTCAAAGAACTTCTTCAATGAGAAATTTGAGAATGAGGATATTAATGCCCAGTATCTGAACTTCGAGTTGCCGAACATTGACAGCCTCCCGGAGATCATCGATATGAACCCTGAGCTCAAGGGATTGAACGTGACCATTCCTTACAAAGAGAAGGTCATCAGCTTTCTCGACTATATCAGTCCGGAGGCACGTGCCATTGGAGCTGTCAATGTTATCCGGGTAACGCATAAAGGCAAGAATGTTGTCTTGCGCGGCTACAACAGTGATGTCATCGGATTCACCAAGAGCATAGAGCCTCTGCTGGAACGGTTTCATAGGAAGGCACTTATCCTCGGAACCGGCGGCGCCTCTAAGGCTGTCAACTATGGTTTGAAGTCGCTGGGACTGGAGACGGTGTTCGTAAGCCGCTTCAAACGGCCGGGGACAATACAATATGAAGAGATTACCCCGGAAGTGATTAAAGAATATAATGTTATTGTCAACTGCACGCCGGTTGGCATGTACCCTAAGGTCGAGGCGTGTCCGAGACTGCCTTATGAGGCAATGGACTCACATACGCTCCTCTATGACCTTATATATAATCCTGACGAGACGCTGTTCTTGCATAATGGTGCCATTCATGGTGCAACGGTAAAGAACGGTCTTGAAATGCTTCTGCTTCAGGCTTTCGCCAGTTGGGAGTTTTGGAACGGAAAGGAGCAAAAGTAAATCCGGGACTGTAGTACCGGAATGCGGTAACAGAATAAAAATAAAACAACAATATATTTTCAGACACACTCCTTACTATGGGGTGGGGAAGAACTTTATTTATGAACAACAGATACATGATGCGTGGCGTTAGCGCCGCGAAGGAAGACGTTCACAACGCGATAAAGAACATTGACAAGGGAATATTCCCGATGGCTTTCTGCAAGATTATCCCCGATATCCTCGGTGGCGACCCGGAGTATTGCAACATTATGCATGCCGACGGTGCCGGGACAAAGTCGAGCCTTGCTTATATGTATTGGAAGGAAACGGGCGACCTTAGCGTATGGAAGGGCATAGCCCAGGATGCTGTCGTCATGAATACGGACGACCTTCTGTGTGTGGGAGCCGTAGACAATATCCTGGTCAGTTCCACCATAGGACGCAATAAGATGCTCATACCTGGTGAGGTTATCTCTGCCATCATCAATGGTACGGACGAACTCCTTGCCGAACTTCGTGATATGGGCATAGGCATATGGCCTACCGGAGGCGAGACAGCCGATGTTGGCGACCTGGTGAGAACTATCATAGTCGATTCTACCGTTACGTGCAGAATGAAGCGCTCTGACGTTATCAATAATGCCAACATACGTCCGGGGGATGTTATTGTCGGTCTGTCGTCTACTGGGCAGGCTACGTATGAGCACCGCTACAATGGTGGTATGGGAAGCAACGGACTGACGAGCGCACGCCACGATGTCTTTGCAAAATACCTTGCGGAGAAATTCCCGGAGAGCTATGACCATAAGGTTCCTGACGAGCTGGTATATAGTGGTGACAAGCATTTGACTGACAAGGTTGAAGGTGTTCCCGTGAACGCTGGGGAACTGGTGCTCTCGCCAACGCGTACCTATGCGCCTGTAATTAAGAAGTTGCTTGACGAGTTGCGCCCTGAAATACACGGTATGGTGCATTGCACTGGTGGTGCACAGACTAAGGTCTTGCATTTCGTTGGCGAGAATTGCCATGTCGTCAAGGACAATATGTTCCCGGTTCCTCCTTTGTTCAAGCTTATACACGACGAGAGCGGTACGGACTGGAAGGAGATGTATCAGGTGTTCAACATGGGACACCGCATGGAGATCTACGTGCGCCCGGAAGTTGCTGAAAAGGTTATTGATATCAGCAGGAGCTTCAATATTGATGCGCAGAAGATTGGATATATAGAGGAAGGCAAGCGCTCGCTGACTATCAAGAGTGAGTTCGGTGAGTTCAATTATTAAAAGGTTTTGCGAGAAAGATGAACAATATACTGGAAAAGCTTGACGGACTGGAGTCGCGCTTTGAAGAGGTGGGCACACTGATTACCGACCCCTCGGTTATTGCCGACCAGCAGCGCTATGTCAAGCTGACAAAGGAATACAAGGAATTGGAGGACATAATGGCGGCGAGAAAGAAATACATTGCTTGTCTCAATGCCATTAAGGAAGCAAAGGATGTCCTGGCTAACGAGAAAGATCCTGACATGAAGGAACTTGCGCGCGAGGAACTCTCTGAGAACGAGGAGCTGCAACCAAAGCTGGAGGAGGAAATAAAGCTGGCTCTCGTCCCAAAGGACCCTGAAGACTCAAAGAATGTGCAGATGGAGATTCGTGCGGGAACGGGCGGCGATGAGGCGGCTCTCTTCGCAGGCGATCTCTTTAACATGTACAAGCGATATTGTGAGAAGAAGGGATGGAAGTTGTCTGTTACCGATGCAAATGAAGGCACGGTGGGAGGATATAAGGAGATAGACTTTGCGGTTGAAGGTAATAATGTCTATGGCACATTGAAGTATGAGTCGGGCGTCCACCGTGTACAACGTGTGCCAGCAACCGAAACCCAAGGCAGGATGCATACATCGGCGGCTACTGTCGCAGTGCTCCCTGAGGCTGAGAAATTTGAGGTCCACATCAATGAGGGCGATATTAAGTGGGATACGTTCCGCTCCTCAGGTGCCGGTGGACAGAATGTCAACAAGGTAAGCTCTGGAGTGCGTCTACGCTATCCGTGGAAGAATCCGGAAACTGGCGAGGTTGAGGAAATCCTTATTGAGTGTACTGAGACGCGCGACCAGCCGAAAAACAAAGAAAGGGCGTTGAGCCGTCTGTATACATATATCTATGACCACGAGCATCAGAAATATGTCGATGACATATCCAACCGTCGTCGCTCACTGGTCTCTACCGGCGACCGCTCTGCTAAGATACGCACATACAACTTCCCACAAGGGCGTGTTACTGATCATCGCATTGGTTATACTACTCACGACTTACAGGGCTTCCTGGGAGGTGATATTCAGGATATGATTGATGCATTGACGGTTGCTGAGAACGCAGAGAAGTTGAAGGAATCAGAACTATAACAAATGGTCCTCCAAATCGGGGGCATGAGGGCTTTCATTATGAATAGGAAAGAATTAGTCAGTCAGATATTTTCTAAGAAGAGCTTCCTTTGTGTCGGGCTGGATACTGATATAAGGAAGATCCCGGAGTTCCTGCTTAAGGAAGACGATCCGGTGTTTGCGTTCAACAAGGCTATAATCGACTCAACGGCACCATATTGCGTGGCGTACAAGCCGAACTTGGCTTTCTATGAGGCGCTGGGTGTGAAAGGAATGGCTGCTTTTGAGCGTACAATAAAGTATTTGAAGGAAAATTTCCCAAACCATTTCATCATTGCCGACGCAAAACGTGGGGACATTGGGAATACGTCGGCTATGTATGCCCGTACGTTCTTCGAGGAATACGACCTTGACGCTTTGACCGTTGCTCCTTATATGGGTGAGGACAGCGTCACTCCATTCCTTGGGTATAAGGACAAATGGGTAATCCTTCTTGCCCTTACCAGCAATAAGGGTAGTCATGATTTCCAACTTACTGAGGATGTTGATGGTGAACTTCTCTTTGAAAAGGTTATCCGCAAGAGTCAGGAATGGGGCAATGACGAGAACATGATGTATGTTGTCGGTGCCACTCAGGGCAAGATGTTTGAGGACATCCGCCGTGTAGCTCCAAATCATTTTCTTCTTGTTCCGGGCGTTGGTGCTCAGGGCGGCAGTCTGCAAGAAGTATGCAAATATGGCATGATCAAGGATTGCGGACTCCTCGTTAATTCTTCCCGTGGCATTATCTATGCGTCCAATGGCGAGGACTTCGCTGAAGCAGCCGCACAGAAAGCAAAGGATCTTCAGCAGCAGATGGCTGAAGAGCTTTAATTTTTCCTCACCAAGCCTCCCCCAAGGGGAGGATGTTTGATCACCAAACAACTATTGAGTAAACGCTCTAATTTAATTATGTGATTAAACACCCTCCCCTTGGGGGAGGCTTGGTGGGGAATTGATTTTTTTCTTTTCCCCTTAGTTTTTTCCTTTCCTCAACTGTATTGTAATTGTATGAAGGTTAATAAAGACATTGAAAGACTCTTCAGGCAATACTATTTGAGGATGTATCACCTCGCCTACAGTATCCTTTTTGATAAAGCAGAAGCAAAAGATGCAGTAAGCGATGTTTTCACAAAACTTCTTGAAGACAAAACTGTATTGCTACCTGACACGGAAGAAGGTTTTCTGCTCCGTGCCACACGCAACCGTTGTCTGAATATTATTGCACACAAGAGCGTTCGAGAGCGTATTGGCAAAGAAATTCTTACCACCAGGCAATTGTCTGATAATGGGCTTACCAACTCATTTATGGACGAATTGCAATCTATCATTGAAGGACTGGAGCCTCCAATAAGACGGCAAATACTGCAACTTCATTATCTCGGAGGATTGACCTACGAGGACATTGCCAGCAATCTCAAAGTAAGCAAGGTAACGGTGTACAATCATCTGTCGAAAGCTCTCGACACAATCAGAAAAACTATTAAAGGGAAGGGAAATGGAAAAGACAAGTAAAGAAGAAAAGCGGATGATGCTCTACGATCTCATAGAGCATCCGGAGAAATATTCCAACGAGGAAATCAACGAACTGCTTTCTGACGAAGAAGTTCGCGGCGATTATGAGTTATTGACTGAGATAAAGCATACACTCATAAATAAGTCCATTACTCATGACGACGAGGATATTGATGTTGACGAGGAATGGAACCGTTTCTCTAGTAATCATCATGGTCATAACTGGTTGAAGATTGCAGCTTCCATTATCGGCATTGTGATGGTATCAGGCGTGGCATTCGCTCTAGCCTCGCATTTCGTTTCAAGACCTTCATCTACCGTTGAAAATAGTAAGCAAGAGATTGTGGCTCAACATGCAAAGGATACAAATGCCATAAAACAAGCAGACATTATTTCCAATTCAAAGGATACGACAGAATCCATTCAACGCGACTCAATTTCATCAACCTCTGTTATATTCGAAGATGTAGCCCTAAAGGACATTCTTCGTCAGATTGCTGATTATCATCATGCCGATGTTGAAGTCAGCGATGAAAGTATGCTTGCCACTCGCCTGTACTTCGTTTGGGACAAGAATAAGAGCCTAGAAGAAAACATTCAACTTCTCAATGGTTTCAGCCGTATAAGCCTAACTGTTGATGGTAGAACTATAAAGACGGAGGAATAGCCATGAAGAAGATTCTTTTCTTTACTACCATCTTTCTGTTCACCTGTCTTACGGTTAGTGCACAACGCATAACGAGAGACTATCATAGTGTTCCCATGTCAAAGGTTCTTGAAGACATGAACAAGCGGCAGAAGAAATACACTATCAACTTTGTCTATGATGAACTTGAAGACTTCCGTGTCTCAGGTTCTGTTCATAATCAGTTGGTTCCGGCGGCAATACAACAGCTTATCGGATTTTATCCTATACAAGTAAAGGAGATGGCGGGGAACATCCTGCTAGTTGAATGCGTGCAGAAAGTTCCAGGTCGGGTCGTTGGTAGAGTCATAGATGAAAACGGCCAGCCCGTAAGCTATGCCAACGTTTCACTATTGTCACCAAGCAATTCGACATTCATTAATGGCGGAGTAACAACCATTGATGGCAACTTTACCATTCCTGCGCAAAGCCATGACCTCGTGTTGAAAGTTACTTATGTCGGTTATAAGGCTTTTACCCGTCGGCTTAGCAGCTATAAGGTCGGCACTATCCACTTGGTTCCCGACACTATTGAGATGGCAAACGTAAAGGTAAAAGGGCTACGTAAATCAAATCATATCGACCATGACGTTTACACATTCACTGATGAACAGATCAAAAACTCGCGTCAGTCTCAGGAGCTCATAAGCACATTGCCTGGTCTGCGCATTGATCATCAATCGGGGACGATCGCGACATTATCAGGTAAGACCCTGCTTATTCTTGTCAATGGCATCGAAGTGAATAATAACCAGTTGAAAACTATAAAGCCAGAGCAAGTTCGTAACGTGGATTACTATAATATTCCGCCGGCTCGCTATGCATCCTATGGGACAGTCATAAACATTCATACACGTTCACTAAACGACGGATATGCAGCAGGCGTTGATACCCAACAAGGTTTCGGTGGATTCAACAACACTAATGTATATGCCGAATACAATAAGGGCAACTCACAATTTTCATTCGATTATTCGCTTGAATATCGCAATGCCGGTGATTGTAAGAAAGATCAAAACTACAAACTGACTCATGACAATAATACTATGCAGTACGACTATGCCGGTAATTACCACTTCGGCTATGCCAACCAAGACTTCAACCTCAGGTATCTTTACACCACTGGCGACAGCCTAAACTTTCAAGTAAAGTTCACGCCAAATATCTTCCGTTGGTTCTGGCGTGACAACTATGATATTACAGCAGAAGGCAATCCTCAATGGACAAACGGACATAGTCGTCAAGAGCAATTGCAGAAAAGTTTCGGTCCGTCACTTGATATTTACGTCGACCATATATTCTCTCACAATCAACAGCTTACCCTCGACCTCGTCGGCACGTGGTATCACAACAAACAAAACAACGACAACCACCAGCACGACGAGTCTGGGGAAAGCATACTTGACGATAATATGCGACAGCACAACAACAAATACTCGCTGATTGGCGAAATAGCATATATCAAAAACTGGGACAAAGTGAAATTAAGTTTTGGCTACAAGGCGACTCTTGCCATGAGTAATTTTACTATTTCGAATGTGCTATCCGACTATAATGACTTCAAGTATAGTGCTCACGACGATAACCATTATGCCTATGCACAGGTCGATGGTAAACTGGGAAAGATGGAATACCGGCTCAGTATTGGCGGAACCTACGTCCACACTTCCAATGAAGCGACGACTTACAATAAATTCTACTTCACTCCACAAGCGGTTCTATCCTATCCTCTTAAGAATGGGCAGATAACATTTAAGTGGGAATCCAATCCGGAACTCGCTTCAATATCACAACTTAGTGATAACTCAACCATCATTATTCCAGGATATATAAGACGTGGCAATCCACTGCTTAAGAGTGGCTTCACGAACTCATATTTACTCTCATATTCATTTTCATCACCATATATTGACTTGACTGTTTACGGTATGGCCGACTATACACGTCACGGCATAAGCAATTATTATGTCTGGCAACAAATAAATGGAGAGGATGTTGTCGTGTCTCAACCTATGAATGATGACTATGAGCTCAACCTCTGTGGATCAACAAGTATACAATTAAAGCCATTCAAGAGTGAGTTGTTTGTCGTGAGTGCATATACAGGCTTTGTTCATCAACAGCAGAAGAGTGACATAATAAGCAAGCACAATAACAACTATTGGCCACTGACGATACAAGGAAGCTCTCGCTATAAGGACTGGGGAGCATATATCTTCTGGCGACGGCAGACCATTCAACTTGAAGGCCCCGATTTGAGTTCATCCGAGAACACTGCAAACATAGGAGTTTATTGGCAGCATAAGCAGTTTCAAGTTACGATGGGTTGTCTGTTCCCATTCGAGGCACCACATTACAAGAATTATACCCTTTCGAACAATATCCTTCAGAGGAGAAGCTACAATGAGATTTCTTCTCAACACGGACAAGTGTTCATAGGTGTCAGCTGGAATATATTCTCTGGTAAACAGAAATCAATAAACAAGAAAATCAATAACAAGGACAACGATAAGGGAATGTTCTAAAAATAATCGAGGCTTTTGTTGTTTCATCGGATTAATAGTTGTAACTTTGCCATCTGAATCAAAGTCTTAAGATATTGAACGATAGCAAGATAATCAACGATCCGGTATTCGGATTCATAAAGATTCCAAGGGGACTCCTACTGAATATTGTACAGCATCCGCTCATGCAGCGTCTGACAAGGATAAAGCAGAACGGAATGGCAAGTGTAGTCTACCCAGGTGCGCAACACACTAGGTTCCTTCACTCCATCGGTGCATTCCATCTGATGAGCGAGGCAGTGCTATCGCTGGAGCAGAAAGGAGTTTTCATCTTCGACAGTGAAGCCGAAGCGGTCGAAGCAGCAATACTCATGCATGATATTGGTCATGCACCATTCTCTCATGTGCTTGAGAATACGCTCATACATGGCATCACCCACGAGGAAATATCTCTCATGATGATGCAGCGTATAAATGATGAGATGCACGGCGAACTGAATCTTGCAATAAAGATATTCAAGGACGAATATGCGAAGAAGTTTCTGCATCAGCTAATATCAAGTCAGTTGGATGTCGATCGACTTGACTATCTCCGTCGTGACAGTTTCTTCACCGGTGTTACAGAGGGGAATATAGGTTCAGCACGAATAATCAAAATGCTCAATGTAGTCGATGACTCGCTGGTAGTCGAATCAAAAGCTATATATTCTATCGAAAATTATCTTACATCACGACGCCTTATGTACTGGTCGGTTTACCTGCATAAGACCGTCGTCGCTTACGAGCGCACTCTTATCAACTGTATTCACCGTTCTGAATATCTGGCAAAGCAAGGATGGGATATATTCGCTTCGCCTGCACTGAAGTATTTCCTCTATAATGACATCAATGCCGATTGGTTCACAAGCCATCCGGAAGCTCTTGATATGTACTCTCAATTGGACGACAGTGATATATGGAGTGCCGTGAAAGTATGGGCTCAGTCGGACGATAAGCTTCTGTCAATGCTTGCCAACGACGTGATAAACCGCCACATATTCAAGGTGGAAGTACGTGAAGAACCAGTAAGCGATGAAGAACAACACGAACTACGCAAGTCCCTGGCTGAGAAAGCCGGGATAAGCTATGATGATGCTGGCTATCTTATGAGTGTCAATACCATCCAGAAAGACATGTATGACATCAATGATGACCATATCTCTATTCTTTACAAAGATGGTACGATAAAGGACATCACGGAAGCATCAGAATTGCTTAATGTGGACCTTCTATCCAAGAAAATTCGCAAATATTATCTTTGTTATCAACGCTTCTGATATTTTTTCGATTATCTGTTTATAAGCTAGGATACATCTCTACAATAAAATAAATTCCCTTTTATTTTGCGTTGTCTTCGATTTTCACTATCTTTGCACAAATAATTAATACAAAGCTAATATTATGGAGTTTTCCGCAAAGCAGATAGCCCAGTTTATTCAGGGCCGTGTGGAAGGTGACGAGAACGCCACCATCAATACTTTTGCAAAAATTGAAGAAGGCAAGCCAGGAGCAATTTCCTTCCTCGCAAATTCAAAATACACCCATTATCTTTACAATACAGAGTCGACAATTGTTCTCGTTGATGAGAGCATAGAACTGGAAAAACCTGCAAAGCCAACACTCATCCGTGTGAAAAACGCCCGTGATTGCGTGGCAAAGTTGTTGCAACTCTATGAGAGCATGAAGCCAAAGAAGCAGGGTATCGACTCACTGGCATTCATCTCGCCGAAAGCTAAAGTCGGTGAGAATGTGTATATTGGAGCATTTGCTTACATAGGCGACGGTGCCGTTGTTGGTGACGGAAGCCAGATTTATCCTCATGCAACGATAATGGATAACGTCACTCTTGGCAAGAATTGCATTATTTATCCTAATGTTAGCATCTATCACGATTGCAAACTTGGCAACAACGTAACCATCCATAGCGGTAGTGTTATCGGTGCCGACGGATTCGGATTTGCTCCAAACCAACAGACCGGTCAGTACGATAAGATTCCACAGATTGGCATTGTCACCATTGAGGACAATGTTGAAATAGGTGCCAACACATGTGTCGACCGCTCAACAATGGGCAGCACATTCGTCCGCAAGGGCGTTAAGCTCGATAACCTTGTACAGATAGCCCACAATACCGATATTGGCGAGAATACCGTAATGAGCGCACAGGTCGGTATTGCAGGTTCAACAAAGGTTGGTCAGTGGTGTATGTTCGGTGGTCAGGTTGGTATCGCAGGACATATCACTATCGGCGACAAGGTGTTCCTCGGAGCACAGAGCGGTGTACCGGGAGCACTTAAGAGCAACCAGACACTTATCGGCACTCCACCAATGGAGCCACGTCCATACTTCAAGTCTCAGGCTATCTTCCGCCGTCTGCCAGAGCTTTACAAGCAGATTAATGAGTTGCAGAAGGAAGTGGATAAGCTGAAGGCCCAGCAATAACAGCCTTCCCAAGCCCCTCCGCTTGGAGGGGATGTTTAATCACAATGATAAACTCTTAAAGAGCACACAATTAATATACATAAAAGAAATCGCCAAACCGAGCCATGAAGGTAATTAAACATCCCCTCCAAGCGGAGGGGCTTGGGGAGGCTTACAAATCATAAGCAATGGAAGCAACTAAACAAAAGACCCTGAAAGGCAGCTTCTCGCTTTTCGGCAAAGGACTGCACACAGGTTTGAGTTTAACCGTAACATTCAATCCGGCACCGGAAAACCATGGACTAAAGATACAGAGAATTGACCTTGATGGGCAACCAATAATTGATGCGTTAGCAGAGTATGTTGTCGATACACAGCGTGGCACCGTAATAGCAAAGGGTGATGTTCGTGTTGGTACTATCGAGCATGGCATGGCTGCACTCTATGCCATGGGTGTAGACAACTGTCTTATTCAGGTCAATGGTCCTGAATTCCCCATATTAGACGGTTCGGCAGAGAAATATGTTGAGAAGATAAAGGAGATTGGTCTTGTTGAGCAGAATGCTCCTAAGGACTTCTATATCATCCGCCATAAGATAGAGATTAAGGATGGTGAGTCGGTGATAACCATACTCCCTGATGACCAGTTCTCCATCACGGCCATGTGCTCCTTTGAGTCTAAGTTCATCAGAAGTCAGTTCGCAACACTTGATGATGTGAACAAGTTTGCTGATGAGGTGGCACCGGCACGCACGTTCGTCTTCGTACGTGATATAATGCCACTCCTTCAGGCTAACCTTATAAAGGGCGGCGATCTTGACAATGCCATTGTAATTTATGAGAAGGAAGTTTCTCAGGAGAAGCTGGACCAGCTTGCTGACTTCTTGAAGGTGCCGCATATTGACGCTACACATATCGGTTATATACAGCATCGTCCTTTGATGTGGGATAATGAATGCACTCGGCATAAACTTCTTGATATTATTGGCGATATGGCACTTATCGGCAAACCAATAAAAGGCCGTATCATAGCTACTCGTCCGGGACACACTGTAAACAACAAGTTTGCACGACTGATACGTAAGGAAATACGCAAGCATGAGGTGCAGGCACCTATCTATGACCCTAATGAGGAACCGGTGATGGACAACAAGCGTATCCGTGAGCTTCTCCCTCATCGCTATCCTATGCAGCTGGTTGATAAGATTATTGCCGTAGGGCCATCAAGCATTGTCGGACTTAAGAATATAACTTCTAACGAGCCATTCTTCCAGGGTCATTTTCCTCAGGAACCTGTAATGCCGGGAGTGCTTCAAATAGAGGCTATGGCACAGTGTGGCGGATTGCTGGTGTTGTCTCAGGTAGAAGAGCCTGAGCGTTGGTCAACATATTTCTTGAAGATTGACGGCGTGAAGTTCCGTCAGAAGGTAGTCCCTGGTGATACTCTTCTTTTCCGTGTGGAATTGTTGGCGCCACTTCGTCATGGCATCAGTACGATGAAGGGATATATGTTCGTTGGAGACCATGTTGTTTCTGAAGCTACCTTTACAGCTCAAATTGTCAAGAATAAATAATAACTAATTATGAATCAGATTAGTCCGTTAGCATACGTCCACCCAGAGGCAAAACTGGGTGATAACAATATTATAGGTCCTTTCTGCTTTATTGATAAGAATACTGTCATAGGAAATGATAATGTCTTCCAAAACAGTGTAACCATAAACTATGGTGCTCGGATAGGAAACGGCAATGAAATCTTTCCAGGTGCCAGCATATCCACAAAGCCTCAGGACTTGAAGTTCAAGGGAGAGGATACTATTTGCGAGATTGGCGACAACAATTCTATCCGCGAGAATGTAACAATCTCCCGTGGCACCGCATCAAAGGGAACTACGCAACTTGGCAACAACAACCTCCTGATGGAGAATATGCACATTGCACATGACTGTTTCTTTGGCTCTAACCTCATCATTGGAAACTCCACGAAGTTTGGTGGCGAGGTGCAAGTCGATGACAATGCCATAGTTTCGGCAGAGGTGCTTTGCCACCAGTTCTGCCATGTGGGCGGTTATGTGATGATCCAAGGGGGCAGCCGCTTTTCCATGGACGTGCCACCATACATCATTGCGGGTAAGGAACCTATTCGCTATGCTGGAATAAACATTATAGGTCTTCGCCGTCATGGCTTCTCTAACGACCTTATTGAGCTCATACACAATGCTTACCGTATACTCTACAGTGATGGCACACGACAGGAGAACATCAATAAGATTAAGAGTGAGCTTCAGGTAACTAAGGAAATCCAGTATATAATAGACTTTGTCGAATCCTCAAAGCGGGGAATCATAAAGTAAAGGGCAGAGAGCATAGAAAGGGAGCTGACTCCTTTAGATATGAAAACCCTAATAGTAATTACAGGACCCACAGGTGTTGGCAAGACGGAACTTTGTCTCCGTATTGCCAACACTTTTCATATACCTATCATTAATGCCGATTCTCGCCAACTCTACAAGGAGATACCAATAGGCACAGCCGCTCCTACGCCTAATCAGCTTGCAAAAGTAAAGCATTATTTTGTGGGTTGTCTCCATCTTGCCGATTACTATAGTGCCTCAAACTATGAGCGTGACGTGCTCGAACTCCTTGAAGATCTCTTTCAGAAGTCGGACATTGCCTTGATGTCTGGCGGTAGCATGATGTACATTGACGCTGTATGCAATGGCATAGACGATATTCCTACCATACGTGAGGATGTTAGGGCAATGATGAAGCGACGGCTTGCCGACGAAGGACTTCCTGCTCTTGTCGAAGAACTACGCCGATTGGATCCTGAACATTGGAAGATAGTAGACCGTAATAATCCGCGGCGCGTCGTTCATGCTTTGGAGATATGCCATCAAACGGGAAAAACCTATACATCCTTCCGACACAATGAACCAAAGAAGCGGCCATTCAGAATTCTGAAGATCGGTCTGAACCTGCCAAGGGAGGAGCTTTATGAAAGAATAAATGCGAGAACCCTTAAAATGATTGACGAAGGACTTGCAGATGAAGCGTTAAGCGTGTTGCCATTCAGAGGAGTCAATGCTCTCAACACGGTTGGTTACAAAGAAATGTTCGAATATCTTGACGGGCTGACTACGCTTGATGAGGCCATCTTCAAGATTCAAAGCAACACCCGTCGCTATGCCCGTAAACAACTCACATGGTTCAAGCGTGATGAGCAAATGAGGTGGTTTGCTCCATATAATATTGAAGAAATCTTAAATTATATATCCTCAAAGACATAGATTGAACCGTTTTACTTAACTTTGCACATTATTAGATTCGTCAAATTCAAACACCCACAACCCCATTATTCAACAGCTAAACAGCATGCTTAAAAAGTTTTTAAATATTTTCAAGTCAATAGGGAAGGGAATTGTTGGTTTCTTCCCTTGGTATGCCAATCTATACAGAGGACGCAAGTGGTATACTAAAGTCGCTCTGGGACTGATGTCTCTTGTTGTTTCCATGTTCATATATCTTGGAATGGTAGACATCAACTTCCTTTGGCTTTTCGGCAAGTCGCCAGGTTTCTATGAGATAATGACGCCGCCGAAGAATGCTGGCAGTGAGGTGTTCAGCTCCGATGGCGTTCTCCTTGGCCGCTATCTTAAGGAGAACCGCATACCTGTGAGGTACAGTGAGATAACGCCCGCTTTCTGGCATGCGCTGATTGATACCGAGGACGAGCGTTTCTATGAGCATCATGGCATTGACTTCGAAGGCATTGGCGGCGCTATTAAGGATGCTGTTACCCATAATGGAGCCCGTGGAGCTTCAACCATTACCCAACAGCTTGCCAAAAACCTCTTCCAGGTACGTCGTGGAAACTCACAGGGACTTTTTGGACGTATACCTGGCGTGCGTCTTATTATTGACAAGAGTAAGGAATGGATTATAGCCATCAAGCTGGAGCTTATCTACAGTAAGGATGCCATTCTTACCATGTATGCCAATACAGTGGATTTCGGAAACAATGCGTTCGGCATCAAGACAGCTGCGAAGACTTATTTCAATACCACTCCAGACAAGCTTACGCCTGAGCAGGCGGCCTTGCTTGTGGGTATGCTTAAGGCTACATCTTATTATAATCCTATCAGCCATCCAGCCAACTCCTTGAAACGCCGTAACCAGGTGCTTGTTAACATGCGCGACCATAACGACCTCACCGCCGATGCTTGCGACTCCCTTGTGAAGAAACCCATAGAACTTGACGTGCAACCAATGGACGACGACCAAGGACGCGCGAAATACTTCCGCGATGCTGTTGCCAAATTCCTCAAGCAGCAGCCTGAGCTTGAAGGCTATGACCTCTATAGCAGTGGTCTTCGCATCTATACTACCATTGACACGCGCCTGCAGAAGTATGCCGAGCAGGCCGTTACCAAGCAGATGCGTGTGGTCCAGCGCGCCTTTGAGGGCAACTGGTATCATGAAGATCCATGGCGGGATGAAAACGGGCAGGTAATTCCTAACTTCATTGAGGGCATTGCTCAACGCCTGCCAGTTTATAAGGCTTTGCAGGCCAAGTATCCCAATCAGCCCGATAGCGTCAACTATTACATGAACAAGAAACATACAGTTTCCTTGTTCGACTATGAAAAAGGCCATATCACTGCCGAGATGTCGAGCATGGACTCTATACGCTATATGGTGCGCTTCATGCATAGTGCCTTTGTAGCCATTGAGCCGCAGACCGGACATGTCATGGCATGGGTGGGCGACATTGACTATGACACTTGGAATTATGACAAGGTAACCGCCGAGCGCCAACCAGGTTCCACCTTCAAGCTCTTTGTCTATACTGAGGCTATCGACCAGGGACTTGCTCCTTGTGATAAGCGTAGGGACGAATATTTCAGCATGCAGGTGGAAGATGATGAGACTCATGAGATGAAGACGTGGGCTCCTACTAATGCCAATGGTTACTTCACCGGCGACTCCATACCTCTCCGCAGTGCTTTTGCACAGAGTATAAACTCTATTGCCGCCCGACTGGGACAGGAGGTTGGCACTGCCAATATCATAAAGATGGCGCAGAAGATGGGTATCAAGAGTCCGTTGAAGGATAAGCCGGCCCTGGCCCTTGGTGCAAGTGATGTCAATCTTCTTGAACTTGTCGGTGCCTATTCGACAATAGCCAATGACGGGCGACACCACGATCCTATACTCGTTACCAAGGTTGTGGATGATGAAGGCAATGTCCTTTATGAAGCCGATGACGATGATACTCAGGCTGTATCCCATCGCACGGCATTCCTCATGCAGCAAATGCTGGAGGGCGGCCTTACCGAGCCCGGTGGCACATCACAACCGCTCAACAGCTATATAACCAAGGATACTGATTGGGGCGGCAAGACAGGAACGTCCAACAACCACTCCGATGCATGGTATGTTGGGGTTAGTCCTAACCTCGTTTGTGGTGCTTGGGTAGGTGGTGAGTATCGATGCATTCATTTCCGCTATGGCAAGATGGGGCAGGGCTCCCGTTCGGCATTGCCTATTGTCGGTAACTTCATAAAGGCAGTATGGAAGGACAAACGATTTATGAAGTATCATGCCAAGTGGCCTGTTGACGATGATATAGACAAGAGCTTATATCAGTGCCAAGGCTATTGGACTAAGCCAAAGCGTAAGGTCGATACCGTCTATGTGAACCGCAATGACGAGCCCGTTGATGTTGAGGGTGACAATTTCGCAACCGATGAAGGCGAGCCCATGAACGGGGCTGCCGAAGAGCCCAGGCACCACGAAAGTGAAGGCAGAAGCTCTTCGTCGAAGTCTTCGGAGGGTGAGGGCAAGAGCTCGTCGCATGGTTCCTCGTCGTCCTCAGACAAGGTCTCTAATCTATAGCCATCGGCTTGTCCGGTAAATTTTATCTTTGTCTTGGCAGCAACTACTGACAACATGGACTTGAATAATCCGGAGTTGCAGCAGGCACTTCAGATTATCCAGTTTACCCGCAACAGCCTTTTCCTCACCGGAAGGGCTGGTACGGGTAAATCGACTTTTCTCAGATACATAGCCGCCAACACCAAGAAGAAGCATGTCATCCTTGCTCCTACCGGTATTGCAGCCATCAATGCCGGCGGCTCTACATTGCACTCGTTCTTCAAGCTTCCCTTCTATCCCCTTCTTCCTACGGACACCCGCTATTCCGTACGCAACCTTCGTGGCACGATGAAGTATAATAGTGAAAAGATAAAACTCCTGAAGGAGGTAGAGTTGATAATCATAGATGAGATAAGCATGGTTCGTGCCGATATTATCGACTTTATCGACAAGCTCCTGCGCGTCTATTGCCGCAATATGCGCGAGCCCTTCGGCGGCAAGCAGATGCTTTTCGTTGGAGATATTTACCAGCTGGAGCCTGTAATAAAGGAAGACGACCGTCGTCTTCTGCATCCTTTCTATCCGAGCGGTTACTTCTTTGACGCCCGCATATTCCGCTCGTTTCAATTGGTTAGTGTAGAGTTGAAAAAAGTCTACCGCCAGACAGATCCGGATTTTATATCCATCCTTGACGACATACGTACCAACAACGCCACTGATGCCGACCTTCACCGCCTCAATCAACGCGTGGGCAACACTTTTAGCGATGATGCAGACAATCTTTCCATAACTCTTTCAACTCGTCGTGATACGGTAGACTTTATCAATCAGCGCGAACTGGACAAGCTTGATGGCAAGGCCTTCATAGCCAAGGGACAGATAAGTGGTGAATTCCCGGAGAGCTCATTGCCTACGCCTGTAGAACTGGAACTGAAACCTGGCTGTCATGTTATGTTCATAAAGAACGACATGAAGAAGCGTTGGGTCAATGGCACCCTTGGCATAGTCTCGGCAATAGATGAAGATGGAGGCGTGGTATGTGTTACTACTGAGGATGGCAGCGAGTATGATGTTGAGAAGGACCTTTGGGAGAATGTGCGTTATAAATTCAACGAGACTGAGAAGAAAATTGAAGAGGAGCAGATTGGCACATACGTGCAGTTCCCTTTGCGGTTGGCATGGGCCATTACCGTTCATAAGAGTCAGGGCCTTACGTTCAGGCGCGTGAACATCGACTTTACAGGCGGGGCCTTTGCCGGTGGGCAGACCTATGTGGCATTGTCGCGATGTATGTCCCTTGATGGCATATCTCTCAAGGAGCCCATACGCCGGAAGGACATCTTCGTGCGTTCGGAGGTCGTCCGCTTTGCCCGTCACTACAATGACAGCAACATTATCAATACAGCGTTGAAGCAGAGCAAGGCGGATAAGGAGTATTTTGATGCCGTCCAAGCCTTCGACAAGGGAGATTTCGACTCGTTTCTCCATAATTTTTTCCTTGCCATCCATAGCCGTTACGATATTGAGAAGCCCATCGTCAAACGCTACATACGCCGCAAGCTTCAAGTTATTAACGACCTGAGAAAAGAGAATGATGAATTGAGAGAACAACAGAAAAAGCAAGAGGACTTTCTCAAGCAGCTTTCTGCCGAATATGTCCTTATGGGTAAGGAATGTGAGAAGGCGGGTATGCCTGAGGCCGCCATCGGAAACTACAAGAAAGCTCTGAAGTTGTATCCGGACAATCCGACGGCAAAGCGCAGAATGAAGAAACTTATGAAGAAATAAGCGGCATGTCTCTGTATTGTGAATCCATTGTTGGTATCTTGACAGATGGTGCCCCTGTGTTATGAAAATAAAAAATCCCGTCAATACTTAATGTATTAACGGGATAAATGGTAATTTATTCTGAGAGGTGCGTGGCGGAGTCGAACCGCCTTAAGTGGTTTTGCAGACCAGTACCTGACCGTTCGGACAACGCACCGTGCTTCATTAGCTTTTCAAAAGCGAATGCAAAGGTAGTGCTTTTGTTTCTATTATCCAAATATTTTGTCTATTTTCTTTTCGTGGCATTGTTTTTTTCTTGTTTTCCTTGCTTGCTGTGGTCCTACATATTATATCGAAAATTCTTTATGCCAATATCTTGTCGAACCCCAGATTCTGTTCGGCCAGGATTATTTCGCTTTTTCCAACCCGCTTCTTTTTGTGCGCTTGTAGCTTCGGTAGTCGTCGAGTTCTATTTCCACATTCGGTTCCTCGAGCTTGCCGTTGTGTGGCAGGAGAAACTTCATGTACTTGATGCTCAGTCCCCTGTCTATCCATTGGTTCTCGTAGTAGGTGTGTATGCCAAGAATCTCCCTTGTGCGCTCGTCGAGTCCATCCGTGTTGTACAGGTCCTCTGTTCTAAGCAGCACTGGTAGATGATTCTTCTGAACCATATATGTAGTATATGTAAAGAGGAAGTTCGAGTCGGTCTTAAGGTGTATGATGCCCTTGTCGGTCAGGAAACGGCGATACCGCTCCATGAAGAATGTCGATGTCAGCCGCTTGTGCACGTTCTTCATTTGCGGGTCGGAGAATGTAAGCCATATCTCCTGCACCTCGTCCGTGTCGAAGAACCTGTCTATGATTTCTATGCTTGTGCGCAGAAAGGCCACGTTGTCCAACTTCTCCTCCAAAGCCTGTTTTGCACCAGTGTACATCCTTGCACCCTTGATGTCCACGCCTATGAAGTTAATGTCGGGATATATGCGTGCCAGCCCTACAGTGTATTCACCTTTTCCGCATCCCAGCTCGAGCACTATGGGGTTGTCGTTGTGGAAGTACTGCTCCCGCCAGTGTCCTCTCATTCCAAATGGGACCTCGCTGACGACTGAATATGGATATTGGAATACGTTCTTGAACGTCTCCATCTCGGCGAATTTCTGTAATTTTCCTTTGCTCATAGCTTATATTTGGCTTTTCCCAGGGTGCTCATTTATTGACTATTCTATTTCTTTTCAGTATGCAAAGTAAAGGAAAAAGCGGGAGTTGTACAAACCATGTTCTTATATTTAGTATTGATTAACTATTCTGATTTGTCCAAACTCTATCATTCTGTCTTGCGCATAGAGCATCTTATTCAGAGATTTTCTTTTTGCTTCCAAAGCTAATGTATAGACAGTGAAGTCTTTAGAAGCGAGACATACTATTAGCTCATATTGCAAATACTATCCTTTTGCGTTGTAAAAGCTATCCTTTTGCGTTGCAGAAGCTATCCTTTTGCACTGTAAAAGCTATCCTTTTGCAAGTCTTCTGATTATCAGATAGTGACAACGGTATCTCTGTGACGTTGAAATGTCAGCCAATATTACTTCTTTTGAAATAAAAAATATCCGCAATTATCTATACGAAATCCGTCAGGTATTGTCTGACGCTGACGTCGTTTAGATAATTGCGGATTAACATATTATGATAGCCGCGCCGCTGCAAGGCGGTGCTCAGCTTACTGGTGTTGCTCGCGAAGGAGGTCGTTGACCGTCTTTACCGGGTTGAAGGTAGATAGGGGAACTTCCACGAAGACCGTATTCCAGTCGCTCATCGACCCATTCCACAGTCCCGGGAGCTCCAGGGCCTTCAAGTCGCGGCCGTTCTTGCTCTTGGAGGATATGAAGCCGGTAGTCTTGTCGACATAGTCCGGAAGGTTGAAATGCTTGCCCTTGTAGTCCTTTGTAGCGCAGACAAGGTCAACTGGATTGAAGTGAGTGCCCTGCTTGAACATGCGGACATACTCCTCGTTGTTCTGGTCAATCTGGCTGGACTCCAAGATTTGCAGGCTTATCGTGCCATCCTGGTTGTAGGTAAGGAACGGACCTCCGCCGGGTTCGCCAACATTCTTCACCATTCCGCAGACACGCATCGGGCGGTTGAGCTTCTTTCTGAGGTATATTACCAAGTCGGCATCCTCCAGCTCCTTGATGTCCGGCTTGCGGCAACACAGGTCGCGCTGAAGGAAGCGGATGATTTCTTCCAGCTTATCGTGATTATACGTGCCGCTGTCAAGGATACGGAGATATTCGAACGTCTTCTTCTGTAAGGTAACGAGCACTCCAGCTATAAGCTGCTTGTAGGTTACGGTGTCGCCTTTGAGTCTGTCGGGCACCACATTGTCTATATTTTTTATGAACACTACGTCGGCATCAATCTCATTGAGGTTCTCAATAAGCGCACCATGACCGCCCGGACGGAACAGCAGTGAGCCGTCGTCGTTGCGGAACGGAGTGTTGTCGGGGTTGACGGCGACGGTATCCGTGCTGGGCTTCTGCTCTGAGAACGTTATGTCATACTTCACACCGAAGTGCTTCTCATATTTGTCTGCTTTCTCGGCGACCTTCGCCTTGAAGAGGTCCATGTGCTCATGGCTGACCGTGAAGTGCACGTGAGCCTCGCCGTTGGAGCTTGCATACATTGCTGCTTCCACGAGATGCTCCTCCATTGGCGTGCGGGCTCCGTCCTTATAACTGTGGAAGAGGAGCAGACCCTTTGGAAGCTGCCCGTAGTTAAGACCTTCGGCATTGAGCATGTTGGCGACGATAGCCTTGTACTCGCCTGCCTCCAGCATTTCCTTCAGACTCTTGCCGTTATTCTGTTTACACTTGTCGCAGAGGGCTTTGTGGAAAGCGAACTTTTTGATTCCGGCGAAGAACTCCTTCTCAAAATCGGTCTCTGGCTCGTCATGGTCGCCATTGAGAAAGGCGAACATGTTCTTGAACATGCGGCTGGCGGCTCCGCTGGCGGGGACGAACTTCACTATGCGATGGCCTTCCTCCTTATAGTCCTGCCATGCCTTAATGTACTCGTCGCGCTCTTCGGCTGTAGGTGCCAGAATGCCTTTGCCCACGGCAGCGGCACCTTCAAGCTTCAGGAATGGAAAACCAGTCTTGAACTGCTCGAACTCTTCTTTTAGCTTCTCCTCAGAGATGCCCTTCTGGGCAATCTGTTTCTTGTCTTTGTCTGATAACATATTAAATTGTATTAGGTTTTACTATTTATTCAGCAAAAGTACACAAAATCTTTAAAATAACAAAAACTTATGCTTTAAATCGGAAAAAATATATAACTTTGTAATCATTAAGAATAGCACGCTCTAAGATATGGATGACAAACTGATTTTTACCGAGGAAGAATCCAAGACTGCACAAGCACTTTGGTCCGAGCTGAACGACAAGCTGGAGGGAATGCTCCAAAGCGATGACGGCAAGCGCCTTCGGGCTACTCTCGAGAAAGCTGCCGAGAACGGGAAGCTCGAACGCGATGCCTTCGGGCTCAATCCTATTGTCAATGCCTTGCAGACGGCAAAGATTGCCATCGAGGACATTGGGCTGCGGCGCGACGGCGTTATGGCAATCATGCTCCATGACCTTGTGCAGGGAGGGTATCTGACGCTTGAGGATGTAGAAAAGGAGTATGGTACGGGTGTGAAGACCATCATTCACGGGTTGGTGAAGATACAGGAACTTTACAAGAAGAACCCTAAGATAGAGAGTGAGAACTTCCGGAACCTGCTGCTGAGCTTTGCCGAGGACATGCGTGTTATTCTGATAATGATTGCCGACCGCGTGAACCTCATGAGGCAGATACGTGATACTCCTAACGAGGAGGCACGCCATGAAGTGTCGGAGGAGGCAAGTTATCTCTATGCGCCGCTTGCCCACAAGTTGGGACTGTATCAGCTGAAGAGTGAGCTTGAGGACTTGAGTCTCAAATATTTGGAGCATGACGCTTACTATGAGATAAAGGAGGACCTCAACGCCACCAAGCGTGCACGCGATGCATATATAGAAAGGTTCATAGGACCTGTGAAGGAGCACCTGGAGGCGGCTGGACTGAAGTTCCATATCAAGGGACGCACGAAGAGCATCCATTCCATATGGCAGAAGATGAAGAAGCAGCATTGCGGCTTCAATGGCATCTATGACCTCTTCGCCATAAGGATTATCCTGGATTCGCCACCTGAGAAGGAGAAAATGCAGTGCTGGCAGGTCTATTCCATCATTACTGACATGTACCAGCCAAATCCAAAGCGCCTGCGCGACTGGCTCTCCGTACCGAAATCGAACGGCTATGAGAGCCTTCACATCACTGTGCTTGGTCCTGAGAACAAATGGGTGGAGGTCCAGATACGTACCGAAAGGATGGACGAGATAGCCGAGCACGGACTCGCCGCGCACTGGCGCTACAAAGGAATAAAGGCTGAGGGCGGTCTTGACGATTGGCTTGCAAGCATCCGCTCTGCTCTTGAGGCAGGCAACGACCTTGAGGTTATGGACCAGTTTAAGAGTGAACTCTACGACAAGGAAATCTATGTCTTCACGCCAAAGGGGGATCTGCTGAAGTTCCCGAAGGGAGCCACGGTGCTCGACTTCGCCTATCACATCCATTCCAAGATTGGAAATACATGTGTTGGAGGAAAAATCAATGGAAAGAACGTCAGCCTGAGAACACAGCTTCAGAGTGGCGACACTGTTGAGATAAACACGTCAGCCCATCAGCAGCCAAAGCTCGAATGGCTGAAGATTGTCAAGAGTTCACGTGCCAAAGGGAAGATCCGCCTTGCCTTGAAGGAAGCGCAGGTTAAGAACGGCACCTATGCCAAGGAGATGCTTGAGCGCCGGTTGAAGAACCGGAAGATAGAGATCGAGGATGGCGTGATGGCACATGTCATAAAGCAGATGGGATTCAAGGAGGCTAGCGAGTTCTACCAGAGTCTGGCAGAAGACAAGCTTGACGTCAACAACATCATTGACAAATACCAGGAGGTCTACAACCATGACCACAATCTTGGTGAGACGAAGACAGCCGAAAGCGCGCAGAACTTTGAATATGAGAATCCTGGTGAGGAGATTGCGCGTAACGAGGATGTGCTGGTCATCGACAAGAACCTCAAAGGTATCGACTTCTCGCTTGCCAAGTGCTGTCATCCCATCTATGGCGACCCTGTCTTCGGGTTCGTTACTGTCAACGGCGGAATAAAAATTCATAGGACCGATTGCCCGAATGCACCGGAGCTAAGGAAGCGATTCGGCTATCGCATAGTGAAGGCACGCTGGAGCGGAAAGGGACAGAGCCAGTATGCCATTACGCTGCGCATTATTGGCAATGATGACATAGGCATCGTCAACAACATAACAAATGTCATATCGAAAGAGGAAAAGATTATCATGCGTTCGATAAACATTGACAGTCATGACGGTCTCTTCTCCGGCAACCTTGTAGTACTGTTGGAGGATACCTCTAAGCTCAACTCCTTGATTAAGAAGCTGAGGGTGATAAAGGGTGTCAAGGAGGTCAGAAGGTTGTGAGATGACAAGCCTGCCGTCAGGAAAGCATGTGGCTCCTGTGACTATGCGATAAAGGGAGTATATCGAATGCGCAGAAAGTTACAAATTGTTAGATTGTTACGAAAATAAGAGTTTTTAGAAAAAACTGACGCAAAATAGAAGAAATTTTGTAATTTTGCACCCTACATGGACAAAACAAATAAAATGAAACCAACAGCGATATTGCTTCTGCACTGTCCGGACCAACAGGGCATCATATCGGAAGTAACTAAGTTCATCACAGACAATAACGGTAACATTGTCTATTTGGACCAGTATGTCGACAGAGAGGATGGCATGTTCTTCATGCGCATAGAGTGGGAATTGGAGAATTTCTTGATACCTCGCGAGAAAATCGAGGACTATATCCGTACACTTTATGGACAGCGCTACGACATGACATTTCACCTGTACTTCAGCGACGTGCGTCCACGCATGGCTATATTCGTCAGCAAGATGAGCCACTGCCTTTATGACCTTCTGGCGCGCTGGAAAGCCGGTGAGTGGAATGTGGACATTCCTTGCATTGTCAGCAACCATGAGGACCTGAGGTATGTTGCCGACCAGTTCGGCATACCCTACTATGTGTGGTCTATAAAGAAAGACCACTCGAACAAGAATGAGGTAGAGGAAGCCGAGATGAAGCTGCTGAAGGAGAAGAAGGTTACGTTCATCGTGCTCGCACGCTACATGCAGATAATAAGCGACGAGATGATAAAGGCGTATCCCCACCACATTATTAATATACACCACTCGTTCCTCCCTGCTTTTGTCGGCGCACGGCCTTACCATCAGGCTTGGGAACGTGGCGTGAAGATTATCGGCGCGACAAGCCACTATGTGACGGCCGAACTCGATGCCGGGCCTATCATTGAGCAGGATGTCATGAGGGTGAGCCATAAGGACACGCCTGCCAGCTTGGTGCTGAAAGGCAAGGACCTGGAGAAGATCGTGCTCTCAAGGGCCGTGAAAAAGCATATAGAGAGGAAAATCCTCACTTACAACAATAAAACTATAATCTTTTCATAAGACAAAGCCGTTTGAAGACCTTTCTGAAAGGAGACCAAAGAAGGCGGTCAGAATATTAAGATGAGTGTAGCAATAGTAAAATATAACGCAGGCAACATCCGGTCGGTCGTCAATGCCCTGCATCGCTTGGGAGTAGAGCCGGTCCTTACCGATGATGCCAGTGTGCTTCGCAATGCTGACAAGATACTCTTTCCCGGACAGGGTGAGGCAAGCTCGGCAATGGCTTATCTGCGTGAGCATCGCCTCGACGAGGTTATCAAGGGACTGACACAGCCGGTCCTTGGCATTTGCATTGGACAGCAGTTGCTATGCAGGCACTCTGAGGAAGGCGATACCGGCTGTCTGGGCATCTTCGATGTCGATGTCTACCGCTTCCATCCCACACGTCATGAGGACAAGGTTCCGGCAATGGGGTGGCAGGAAGTACGACCGACGGAAGCTTCTCTTGCGCTATCCAATGAAGACGGAGCCAGTAGGGAAGATGACCTTAACCGACAGGCATGTGCAAGCGGAAACAAGAGTTTGTTCCGTGGAAATGTGCTCAATGCAGAAGGAGGTTGCCAAGCCGATTATTTCTACTTCGTCCACAGCTACTATGTGCCGCTATGCAAGTGGACGATAGCTGAGGCCGACTATATTCTGCCATATTCTGCCGCACTGCATAAGGATAACTTCTGGTCGACACAATTCCACCCTGAGAAAAGTGGCAAGGCAGGTGAACAACTTCTAAAAAACTTCTTAGCACTATGATAGAGATTATTCCAGCCATAGACTTGATTGACGGCAAGTGTGTAAGGCTCACCAAGGGTGATTACAATAGCAAGAAGGTCTATAATGACGACCCTGTGGCTCAGGCTAAGGAGTTTGAGCGGCAGGGATTCCGGCGGCTCCATGTCGTCGACTTGGATGGTGCTAAATCGAAACACATCGTCAACGATGCCGTACTGCGGAAGATAACCGATGCCACGGGACTGAAGGTGGACTTCGGGGGTGGAATAAAGACTGATGAGGATATCAGAAAAGCGTTTGCAGCTGGGGCTTCCATGGTTACCATTGGCAGCATTGCCGTTACCCATCCTGAACTTTTCATCGAATGGCTCAATCGCTATGGGACCGACAGGCTTATTCTAGGAGCTGACGTGAGAAACGGAAAGGTGAGCATCAATGGATGGAAGGAGGATTCCTCCGAGGAGCTGTTGCCATTCTTAAGAAAATATGTTGAGGCAGGGGTGAAAAACGTCCTATGTACAGACATAAGTAAGGATGGAACATTGCAGGGACCTGCCATAGAACTCTACAAGCAGATCATGGAGGAGTATCCTCACCTTAACCTGATAGCCTCAGGGGGCGTGTCGAGCAATGAGGATCTTTCCGGGCTTGAGAAGGATGGTATTCCATCGGCAATCGTTGGCAAGGCATGGTATGAAGGACGTATATCGGCGGAGAAATGCCGCGACCTCATGGGCTTTAAGGCTAACAGGGGACTTGCCAAAAGGATAATACCTTGTCTGGACGTTAAGAATGGGGAAACCGTAAAGGGCACCAACTTTGTTAATCTAAGAAGTGCCGGAGACCCTGTAGAACTGGGTAAATTGTATTCCGACTCGGGGGCTGATGAACTGGTTTTCCTCGACATTACCGCCAGCTTTGAGGGACGCAAGACCTTTACCGACATGGTTGAAAGGGTGGCAAGGGAAATAAACATACCGTTTACCGTAGGTGGAGGCATTAATGAGTTGTCCGATGTCAAACGCCTCCTTGATGCTGGAGCCGACAAGGTCAGTGTCAACTCGGCTGCCATCCGACGCCCTGAACTCATTAATGAAATCGCTGGCGAATATGGCTCCCAGGTCTGCGTTTGCGCTATTGATGCGAGAAATGATGCCGACGGATGGCACTGCTACGTCAAGGGAGGGCGCGAGCGAGTGGAGCTCGGACTCTTTGACTGGGCACGAGAGGTTGCAGACCGTGGTGCAGGAGAAATACTCTTCACGTCAATGGATCATGATGGTGTAAAGAATGGATTTGCCAATGAGGCTCTGGCTCGTTTAGCCGAGGAAGTGCCGATACCTATAATAGCAAGTGGCGGGGCGGGAAAGAAGGAGCATTTCCGCGATGCTTTCGTCAAAGGAAAGGCTGATGCTGCACTGGCTGCAAGCGTCTTCCACTTTGGAGAGGTAAAGATACCGGAGTTGAAGGAGTATCTCCGCAACGAAGGGATAAATGTAAGAATATAATTGTGTCATCAAACATCCTTCCTTGGGGAGGACTTTGTGAGGAATATATATGGAAATAGATTTCAATAAGATGGACGGTCTGGTTCCGGCTATCATACAGGATGCAAAGACAAAAAATGTTCTTATGCTGGGTTTCATGAATGAGGAAGCCTATAAGAAGACGATTGATACGGGGAAGGTTACTTTCTGGAGCCGATCGCGCAAATGCCTGTGGACAAAAGGCGAGACTTCGGGAAACTTCCTCAATCTTGTCAGCATAAAGAATGACTGCGACAATGATACGCTTCTCGTGCGGGTAAATCCTGTCGGACCGGTATGTCATAAGGGCACTGACACGTGTTGGGCTGAAGATAATGTCTATGAGCCTGTGAGTTTCCTTTCGGAATTGCAGGACTTTATTGACAAGCGCAAAAAGGAGATGCCAGAGAACAGCTACACCACAGCTCTCTTTAAGAAAGGTACTAAAAGGATTGCCCAGAAGGTTGGGGAGGAAGCACTTGAAACGGTCATAGAAGCTGTCTCTGGTACTAACGAGAAGGTTATCTATGAAGCCTCCGACCTTATGTATCATCTTATTGTTCTCCTCGCAGACAAGGGTCTCAGCATCAATGATGTGGCTCTGGAACTACTCAAGCGCCATAATCCTGACTGGGATAAGGACCGGCGCATAGCAAAGGCTAACGGAACATACAAGCGATAGGCGGCTTACGTAAAAGCATCTAATATACGTCATAGATGTGTATGGATGTCGCGTCTGGAAAAGTCAATCCAAACATAAAGAAAATAAAAAAATGCTCATCGATTATAAAAAAGTAAACATATACCAGGACGAGAAACTTATCCTTAAGGACATAGACTTGCAAGCCAATGATGGCGATTTCATCTACCTCATCGGAAAGGTTGGGTCTGGAAAGAGTTCTCTGCTCAAAACATTATACTGTGAGCTCGACGTAGACCCGCAGGACCGCGAAAGGGCAATGGTCTTGGACAACGACATCGCTACTATAAAGCGCAAGCAGATCCCGGCTCTGCGCAAGCAGCTGGGAATTATATTCCAGGACTTCCAGCTTCTTCACGACCGCACGGTCTATCAAAATCTGAGGTTCGTGCTAAAGGCGACAGGATGGAAGGACAAGGGCGAGATTGACAAGCGCATAAGTCAGGTCCTCGAAGAGGTGGGAATGACGGACAAACGAGACAAGATGCCCCATGAGCTTTCGGGTGGCGAACAGCAGCGCATAGCCATTGCCAGAGCTATCCTGAACAAGCCAAAGATAATTATCGCAGATGAACCTACGGGGAATCTTGATCCGGAGACGGCATCGATGATTGTCAGCATGTTGCGTAAGCAGTGTGAGACCGGAACGGCGGTTATTATGTCTACACACAACATTACATTGCTTAGCAAGTTCCCGGGAACAGTCTACAGATGTCATAAGGGCTCCTTCACTAATGTTACTGACGAGTTCTTTGGTGAGCCGGACGTTGTCAGCTCAAACCATATTGAAGACGAAGAAGAGGATGACGACAGCATAATCCTTGGGGAAATTGTAGAAGAAAACAATACTGAAGATAAAGAACAATAATAGAAATAATCTAAAAATACGCCATATTATGAAGGTAATGAAATTCGGCGGCACCTCAGTAGGTACTCCGCAACGCATGAAAGAAGTGGCAAAACTCATCACAAAGTCAGGTGAGCCAACATTTGTTGTACTCTCTGCCATGAGCGGTACCACCAACTCGCTGATTGAGATCAGCAATTATCTGTTTAAGAAGAACCCCGAAGGTGCCAACGAGGTTATCAACACTCTTGAGAACAAGTACCTCAAGCACGTGGAGGAACTGTTCTCTACAGATGAATATAAGGAGAAGACACGTCAGTTCCTGACGGAGGAATTCAATTATCTTCGGAGCTTCACAAAGGACCTTTTCACTTCGTTCGAAGCAAAGAGCATAGTGGCACAAGGGGAAATAATCAGCACTAACATGATGGTCAACTATCTGCTTGAAAGTGGGACGAAGGCGATCCTGCTGAACTCGCTCGACTTCATGCGGACTGACAAGAACTCTGAGCCTGACACTCAATATATCAAGGAGAAACTCACGGGCATCCTCAATGACAACAAGGGCTATCAGATTTACATAGCTCAGGGATTTATATGCCGGAATGCCTATGGAGAGGTCGACAACTTAAAGCGTGGAGGAAGCGACTATACTGCTTCTCTGGTTGGTGCGGCTTTTGGAGCTGACGAAATTCAGATATGGACCGACATCGACGGTATGCACAATAACGATCCGAGGGTAGTCGACAAGACTGAGGCTGTGCACCAACTGAATTTCGAGGAGGCTTCTGAGCTGGCTTACTTCGGTGCGAAGATTCTGCATCCTACATGTGTGCAGCCTGCAAAATATGCGGGAATACCCGTGAGGTTGAAGAATACCATGGATCCGGAAGCTGAAGGAACAATAATAGATAATGTGCTGGTTCGCGGAAAAATCAAGGCAGTGGCCGCAAAAGACAATATCACGGCTATAAAGATTAAGTCGAGCCGGATGTTGGGAGCCAGTGGATTCCTACGCAAGGTCTTTGAAATCTTCGAAAGCTATCAGACATCCATTGACATGATTGCCACATCGGAGGTGGGCGTTTCTATGACTATTGATGATGACAGTCATCTGCATGAGATTGTTGACGAACTGAAAAAGTATGGAACGGTTACCGTTGACGTTGACATGTGCATTATTTGTGTCGTGGGCGACCTTGACTGGAGCAATCTCGGCTTTGAGACCCTCGCCACGGATGCTATGAAGGATATTCCGGTGAGAATGATTTCATATGGTGGCAGCAACTATAATATATCTTTCCTCATACGCGGCGCCGACAAGAAACATGCGCTTCAAAGCCTCAGCGACAAACTCTTTAACCAGGAGTCTTAATAGGGTAGAGGGTGATAATACGAGATAGAAGAATGCGTAAAGAAACACAGACACGTAAACAATTCCAAAAAGATGAAAGGTAAATTCCCGATAGATAGATTTCAGGAGGTAGAGACACCATTCTACTACTATGACACGGCTCTGCTGCGCCAGACGCTCCAAACAATTAATGAGGAGGCGGGCAAGCATGATGGATTCGTTGTGCACTACGCCATCAAGGCCAATGCCAATCCCAAGGTCCTGCGCATAATCAGCCAGGCAGGACTTGGTGCCGACTGCGTTAGTGGCGGAGAGATTAGGAGATGTCTCGACAATGGGTTTCAGGCTAAGAAGATAGTCTATGCCGGTGTGGGCAAGGCGGACTGGGAGATAAACCTCGGACTGGACAGGAATATCTTCTGCTTCAACGTTGAAAGTATCGCAGAGCTTGAGGTTATCAACGAACTGGCAAAGAAAAAAGGCAAGGTCGCACGGATTTGCTTCCGCATCAATCCTGACGTAGGAGCTCATACGAATGCGAAAATCACCACGGGCCTGGCTGAGAACAAGTTCGGAATAGCCATGCAGGATATGCTTCCTGCTATTGATGAAGCGGCTAAGATGTCGAACATCGAGTTCATTGGATTGCATTTCCATATAGGCTCACAGATTCTTGACATGGGAGACTTTGAAGCTCTCTGTAACAGGATAAACGACATTCAGGATGAGTTGGAGAAGAAGCACATCCGTGTGGAGAATATAAATGTAGGCGGAGGCTTGGGAATAGACTACCAGCATCCTAACCGTGTGCCAATACCCGATTTTAAGGATTATTTCGACACCTATGCCCGCCATCTGAAGCTTCGCCCTGGACAAAAGCTTCACTTCGAGCTTGGACGCGCTGTAGTAGGACAAATGGGCTCGCTTATTACCCGTTGTCTGTATGTCAAGCAGGGTACCGCGAAACAGTTCGTCATCGTTGATGCGGGAATGACTGACCTCATTCGTCCAGCTCTCTATCAAGCATACCACAAGATAGAGAATATCACAAGCGATGAGAAGACCGCCACCTATGATGTAGTGGGACCAATTTGTGAGTCGAGCGATGTCTTTGCCAAGGCGGTGGATCTTAACACGACTCACCGTGGCGATCTGTTGGCAGTCCGCTCTGCTGGTGCTTATGGAGAAATTATGGCAAGTCAATACAATTGCCGTAAGCTTCCTGAGGGATATATCACTGAAGATTTAATAGAAGAATGATTAGTCTTGACAACACAACATTAGTATTTGGCATCATAGTACTGCTCTTAGCTCTTATAACACCTTGGATAAACATATTTGTTAGGCGTCCGAAAGTTGAATGGAGCGGGCAGCCAGACGATGGGGAAGATGCGCCGGCGGACGACAAGGCAGAAAGTGCTGTTTCTGAGCAGACACTGCCGCCAATAAGCATAGTGATTACGCCACATGAAAACGCCATGGAGTTAGAAGAGAACCTGCCGTTATTCCTCAATCAAGACTATCCCTCAGACTTTAAGGTTATTGTTGTGGCATGGAAAAGCGATTCTGAAGACGAGGACGTGCTAAAGCGTTACAGCTCTAATCCGCATCTGTATACGACATACATACCTGACAGCTCGCGTTATATGAGCAGGAAGAAGCTCGCCATAACCATTGGCGTGAAGGCGGCAAAGACCGAATGGATTGTAATGACCGACATTACTTGTCGTCCGGACAGCGAGCAGTGGCTTCGCACTTTAGCCGGTAAATGCGCAGAAGGCAATAACCTTGTTATTGGCTATACGCGTTATGACAGCGAGACATCCGACTATCGACGGTTCGAACGGTTGGTGGATGCTTTTTATCTCATGCGCGAGACCAAGAGAGGTAAGACCTATCGTTGCGACAGCAGGTGCCTGGCTTTCAGAAAGAGCGATTTCGTTAAGGAAGAAGGCTTCCGTGGCAACTTGAAATATCTTCGTGGAGAATATGACTTCATGGCTAACAAATATGCGAAGCCAATGTCGGTAGCTCTGGTTACTGATCCTAACGCTTGGATGACCGAAGAGGAACCTACCAACAAGCAATGGCGTAACCGCATCCTCTTCTACATAGAGAATCGCAAGCACCTGGAGCATTCTGTCAGACATCGTATACCCGTTGTCATTGATCAGGTCCTTCTGCACATAAACTGGTTGGCGATTATCGCGGCGGCGGTGTTTGCATTGCTAACACAACGCTGGATGTTATTGGCGGCTGCAGGACTGGCTCTGCTCCTATCGATTATAATACGCACTGCCATAGCATCGAGGGCATACGGCGAATGGGATGCTGATGTACCGGCATGGAAGACGGTGTTCTATGAGACAGGTATGTTATGGCACGGCCTTCTTTTCAGGCTGCGCTATGCAATGGCTGATAAAAACGACTTCATTAGTCATAAGATATGAAAATACTTCACTACATATCGCAAATTAAAAACGACGACATCCTGAGTGATTACGTCTGTCATCTGACAGACGCACTCAGGGATGTTGCCGATGTATATGTAGCTACATATGACAACGATATACAGCAGAAAATAGATGAGAGTGCGCCCGACATTGTCCATATTCACGGTGCATGGGATCGCTATGCTTACAGGCTGATGAAAGTTGCGGCAAGCCAGGGCTATGCCGTCGTCATCTCACCTCACGGGGAGATTGGCACCTATCCGATGATGCATGAACAGAGATGGGCCAAATCCATAAAGAATGCAGATTACCAGCGATGGATGATCAAGCATTCGGAGGCTCTCCTGGTTACGAGCGATGACGAGCGCGCTGCTTTGGAGTCCCTTGGCTGGCAAAAGAGGATAGATGTCATCAAGCCTTCTATACTGGACAGTACTGTCTCAGACAGACAGATGGCTGATGAGATGATGATCTTCTACACCAAGGTGATAGACACCCGTTATAGGGCGTTGATGACTGATAGCGAGAAAGAGGCTGTGCGTTCGCTTGTTCACGTCGGAATGGCACACGACGAGACCATGCCACTCCTTGATAGCGACCGCATACTTACCCTTAGGGGACTGAGCCCTACAGAATGGAGGCGCATACTCCTGTATGGTGATGACGAGGATCTGCGCCTGATTATCGATAAGGCTGCGGAGCGGCTGCAACTTGCCATTCCTTCTATTGATACGAGCAAGATAAGCAGATATCCGTCAGACCTTCCAAAGATGATGGGCTATCTGCCGTCTGACCGGATTATAGGTGGTTATAAGATTATGACCAGGAAATTTGGCGAAGTTACCGAAAACGATTCTGAAGAGCTCCAGCAACTGACCGCCATGCTTATAAATGCGCGTACATTGTTGAAGAAGCGGCAGATGAGCATGCGTCATCTTGCCGAACTTTATGATGAGGTAAAGTATGTCGACTATGATGAAACACGCTTTGTTGAGATTACCAAAGAGATGAAGCTTAACAAGTTCTTAAGACGGTTATTACAAGTAATGGCTGATGAGGCTTACCTGGAAGAAGGATTCATGCCCGATAAGCCGTTGGATGATAGCTCATCAAGGAAGATAAGCCGTCAGTTCATCTGACAACTTAACCGTATACTAACGCGTTAATGACATCTCTTGTTCAAGACAAACCTTTTACCAAAAACAAAAACTACAACAGACTACTAAGATGACCAACCAAGACAACAAATTAGGAGAGGAGAAACTGCGGTATCTTGAATTGCTTTCCAAATCCTTTCCGACAATGATGAAGGCAAGTACCGAAATTATCAATCTTAAGGCGATACTGAACCTTCCAAAGGGTACTGAGCATTTCCTTGCTGACATCCATGGCGAATATGAGGCCTTCCAGCATGTATTGAAGAACGCGTCAGGTAATATAAAGCGAAAAGTCAATGAGCTGTTCGGCAATACATTACGTGAGACGGAGAAGCGCGAGCTTTGTACGCTAATCTATTATCCAGAACAGAAGCTGCAACTTGTAAAGGAGACAGAGCCAGACATGGACGATTGGTACCATATAACCATTCATCATTTGGTGCTGGTTTGTCGTGATGTGTCCAGCAAGTACACACGATCAAAAGTAAGAAAGAACCTGCCTGAGGATTTCTCCTATATAATACAGGAGTTGCTTCATGAGCGTACCGACGATAAGGACAAAAGTGATTATGTCAGCGCAATAATAGGGACTATAATCACTACTGGTTGCGCCGACAACTTTATCATCGCAATATGCAAGGTCATTCAGCGGCTGGTCATTGATCAATTGCACATCCTTGGCGACATCTACGACCGAGGGCCAGGGGCACACATAGTCATGGATACGCTTTGCAACTACCATAGCTGGGATATACAATGGGGAAATCATGATATTCTCTGGATGGGAGCTGCCGCCGGAAACAAGGCTTGTATATGCAATGTCATCCGTATCGCCTTGCGATACGGCAATATGGCAACGCTGGAAGATGGATATGGCATAAACCTAATTCCCTTGGCTACTTTCGCTATGGAGGCCTATAAGGATGACCCTTGCCCGGAGTTCATGCCCAAGTCAACTTTTGGAAACGACCTTTCCGACAAGCTGCGGGGGCTTAACGCACAAATGCACAAGGCCATAAGCATTATCCAGTTCAAGCTTGAGGGGCAGCTCTATGAGAAGTACCACAGTTGGAATATGAGGGACAGGGAGTTGTTGAAAGCAATTGATTATGGAGAAGGAACATGCGATATAGAAGGAAAAACATACAGGATGACATCATGCCACTTCCCGACAATTGACCCGTCCAATCCTAACAGCCTTACGAAAGAAGAGAAATTGGTCATTGACAAGTTGTGCCATTCATTCCTGATTAGCGAGAAACTGCAAAACCATATCAAGGCATTATTGGTCCACGGATGTATGTACCGCATTGTCAACAACAACCTTCTGTTCCATGCCTCCGTCCCCCTTAATGCCGATGGAAGCTTGAAGGAGGTAGAGATTGCACCTGGACGTCGATATAAGGGTAAAGAGCTCTTTCACAACATAGGAATGTTAATCCGCACGGCTTTTGCCAATGATGCGAATGAGGAGGAGAGCGACTATGCGCGCGACTTCTTCCTCTATTTGTGGTGCGGTCCTGATTCTCCGTTGTTCGACAAGAGTAAGATGGCTACTTTTGAACGTTATTTCATAAGGGAGAAAGAAACTCATGACGAAAAGAAGGGCAACTACTTCCTGCTTAGGGATAATGAGAATGTTGTCGACAGCATAATGGACGCATTCGGCATGAAAGGCAACAACCGCCACATCATAAACGGTCATGTGCCAGTCAGGGCGGTAAAGGGTGAGAGCCCTATAAAGGCTGACGGCAAGCTCATGGTTATCGATGGCGGTTTCTCTCGCGCATACCACAAGGACACCGGCATAGCCGGCTATACGCTCATCTACCACAGCCGCGGCTTCCAACTTGTCCAACATGAGCCGTTCACGAGTGCGGAAGAGGCCATTCGCAATGGCACTGACATCAAGGGTACCACGCAGATTGTAGAGTTCAACCAACGCCGGCTCCGCGTTGCCGATACTGACAAGGGAGATGAGCTCCGTAAACAGATAGCCGACCTTGAGGAGCTCCTTTACGCTTACCGCCATGGAATTATAACAGAAAAAGAGCAGAAAAAGGATAAATAATGCCAATACTCAAAAGGAAGTGGAAAAATATTTGTATCTTTGCACGTTGAAGAAAAGATAGCAAATGGACAATAAGAAAGCAACTCTCGAACTTGGGACGAAGCCCGTTGGGCAATTGCTGTGTCAATATGCGTTGCCGGCTATCATCGCAATGACTGCCGCCTCTTTATATAACATTATTGACCGTATGTTCATCGGACAGAAAGTAGGCGCGGAGGCTATAGCCGGATTGGCCATCACCTTTCCCTTCATGAACCTTGCAGGAGCCTTTGGAGCTGCTGTGGGAGTAGGAGCGTCAACGGCTATCAGTGTTAAGCTTGGACAGAAGGACTATGTTACTGCCGAGAACATTTTGGGCAATACCGTAACCTTGAATGTTATCATCGGTGTTGGCTTCTCCGTCATTTGCCTTATCTTTCTTGATCCTATTCTGCGCTTCTTCGGTGCCAGCGACACGACACTGCCTTACGCACGCAGCTTCATGCAGGTAATCCTTGCAGGAAATGTTTTTTCCCATATGTATTTCGGAATGAACGCAGTGCTTAGGGCTGCATCCAAACCGCGTAAGGCGATGATTGCAACCATCTTCACGGTCGTCATGAACATCCTGCTTGACGTCGTATTTATCCTTTGGTGGGGGCTGGGCATCCGTGGTGCCGCCTTCGCAACAATTATTTCCCAGATACTCGCCCTTTGCTGGCAGATGAAGCTCTTTAGTAATAAGAAGGAACTCCTCCACTTTAAGAAAGGCATTTACAAGCTAAAGTCCCAGCTTGTAAAGATGATTATATCCGTAGGCATCTCACCATTCCTTATGAATTTTTGCGCCTGCATGGTAGTGATTTTTGTCAACAACCAGCTGGTAAGATATGGCGGTGATATGGCTGTAGGCGGTTACGGCATTTCCAATTCCGTAGCGACTATCTTTGGCATGTTCATTATCGGACTTGACCAGGGCATGCAGCCTATTGCCGGATACAACTATGGCAGCCAGCAGATAGACCGCTTGATGCGAGTGCTTAACCTTGCCATCATCGCGGCTACATGTATTATGACCGTAGGCTGGATTATAGGTGAGTTCTTCCCACAATATATTGCCCGGCTCTTCACTACCGACGATGAGCTTACAAGGATGTCCATTGTCGCTACGAGATTCAATATGCTCGCTTTCCCGATAATAGGTTTTCAGATGGTAGTCACAAATTTCTTCCAGTGTATAGGCAAGGTGAAGATTAGTATTTTTCTCAGCCTTAGCCGCCAACTGCTCATCCTCGTGCCCTTGTTGGCAATCCTTCCCCATTTTTTCCTGATTAACGGTGTGTGGTATGCTTTGCCGCTTTCCGACGCCATTGCGTCAATCATAGCTTTCATCATAATGACCGCTTACGTCCGTAAGTTCAAGAGGCGTGCAGCGGCATCACCCCCAAGTCAATAATACCTATAGTATCTATAGTATCTATAGTTCCTATAGTATCTATAGTTTCTATAGTCCCTATAGTCCCTATAGTATCTATAATAGTCTATCAAAGTCTATAAGAAAGAAATGG